>ERZ1047821.1003-NODE-1003-length-18788-cov-9.576363_pt1 | contig 18788 bp, 18 predicted proteins | sample MGYA00383096_ERZ1047821 | MGnify/ENA primary metagenome ERZ1047821 (study PRJEB29581, sample SAMEA5548366) | metagenome | biome: marine; feature: coastal; material: water | depth 25 m | study: Short-term variability in the microbial, nano- and picoplankton... | reverse complement strand
ACTGCTGATTATTTTTGCGTTGTACGGATCCAGCCAAATGTGTGGATCTGTTCCGTAAGTGCGTGCTGTTTCATTTTCTACATTATGATCATTAGTTGAATCAGTTTCATGTTTTTGCCACGCTATTCCTGAACGCAGCGGCCAGAGTCTCAGACCTGCTGTTTCCTGAATTGTAACCAACTTTGCACTGCTGGCCAAAGACTGAAGAGGTTTTGTTAAAAATCCTTCAAGTTTTTCTCCTCCCCAAAAAACAAGATCCGCCTGTTGCAGGGTCTCTGCAGAACTCGGGCGAAGTGCAAATGAATGTGGTGAATTATTGCCGTTTATCAACAGAAGAGGTTCGGAAACACCCTGCATAATTGCTGAGACAAGTGAATGGAAAGGTTTGATGGAAACTAGGACTTTTAAGTCTGAAGCTGCCATAAGCTGAGTGATGCACAGCAGGGGGAGAATCAAGATAAAGCAAAATCCAGTTTTCATTACTATCCAGTTTTTGCTTTGCAGCTTTGCTTTGAAGAGGAAAATGTGTTACAAATAATGCTCATTTCAAGATAACTCTGATTCACTAATTTGTCAATGTCAAGCAACAGAGAAACTGCAGCAAATTATTCCCGAACTGAAGAAAATAATCAAATCCTGCTTCAGACTCGAGATCTTTCTTTAGTGACAGGCGGGCGAGAGTTGCTCACTGATATTACACTTACAGTTTCAGCAGGAGAAATTGTAACTGTCATTGGTCCGAATGGTACGGGTAAAACGACCCTGCTTCGAGTGCTACTTGGATTAATACCTCCGAATGCAGGAAGTATTTTTAAAAAGGCTAAACTCAGAATAGGTTATCTCCCGCAAAAAGTTAATGTGGACCCTATACTTCCGTTGTCTGTGAGCAGGATAATGAAACTTACAGGAAATTATTCCAGCCGGCAAATTAAGATTGCCCTTGAAGAAACAGGAGTTGCTTCTTTGAGAGAAAAACCTATCTACCAACTTTCGGGCGGAGAATTTCAGCGTGTAATGCTGGCACGTACCCTATTGAGAAGCCCGGAACTGCTAGTGCTCGATGAGCCTGTGCAGGGTGTTGACTACATGGGTGAGTCGGAATTGTATAAATTGATCGCAAATCTGCGTACAAGCCACGGATGCGGAGTATTGATGGTGTCACATGATTTACACGTTGTGATGGCGTCCACTGACCGTGTATTGTGCTTGAATCAGCATATTTGCTGTGAAGGACAGCCTGAAGATGTAAGTCGGCATCCAGAATATTTGCGAATGTTTGGTTTGGACTCCGGAAGCGCGTTGGCAGTTTACAGTCACCATCACGACCACACACATCATATTTCAGGAACACTGAAGGAAGACAGTCAATGATGATTTTAGATGATTTTTTTTGGAGAGCTGTCATTGCAGGGATGGGAGTGGCCATAGTTGCTGGGCCATTGGGTTGTTTTGTGGTCTGGAGAAGAATGTCTTATTTAGGTGACACAATGGCCCATTCAGCTTTACTGGGAGTCGCGCTCGGTTTTTTCCTCGAAGTTAATTTAATGCTCGGAGTTTTTGCGGTTGCGATTGTTGTAGCACTGTTGCTTTTTTTCTTTCAAAGACAAAAACAACTCGCAAATGATGCGGTATTAGGCACACTTTCCCATGCGTCACTTGCGATGGGAGTTTTAATGATCAGCTTGATGGTTTGGGTTCGGATTGACTTGATGGCATATTTATTCGGAGATATTTTGGCCGTTAGTCTCGTTGACCTTTACTGGATATATGGTGGCGGTTTTTTTATATTATTGACATTATTCCTGCTCTGGAGGCCCTTGCTTGCAATTACATTTGATCAGGAACTGGCACAGGCGGAAGATGTGCCTGTTGTTAGAGTTGAATTTCTTTTCATGTTACTTATTGCCGCGGTTATTGCTTTGTCGATGAAAATAATCGGAATTCTACTGGTGACTTCACTCCTGATTATTCCAGTTTCTGCAGCGAGGAGATTCAGCAGAACACCGGAACAAATGGCACTGGGAGGTGCACTGATCGGCATGGCTTCGGTTGGACTTGGTCTGGGTGCTTCACTGCAGATTGACACACCTTCCGGTCCTTCAATTGTAATCTCCGCGGTTATGTTTTTTTTCGCAGCTAATCTTCTACCGCAGAAGAAATAACTATAGAGATTATTGATTTATTTGTGAAGACGGGACTACTCCAATCAGCATTTATCTTGCTGAGATTGCATTAATCAGTTTACTTGGAATAGTGACGCCATTTTCAAAGCGTACTTCATGATCACGATTATAAGTCTTTATGTTGAAATCTTCTGTATCACGATTCCATTGAAAGCTTACCTTTTGTGCTAACATTATCTTATAGATTAGAATGTTCACAAAAATATGATTCCCTTGTTGTTGCTGATGTTTTTGGATTGTGCATAATAGTTAGAATCATGTATCATCTGTACCAGAAAAGTAGTCAGGAGTCTAACAGATTCAGCTTAATCTGGATGATGTTTTTGCAGGCAAAACTGCTTCCCATTTCTGATTTAAAAGACCTGTTGTTCATCGTATAAAAGCAAATACCCTATACAAATTTTTCGGCATCAAAATGCAACATTCAGTTAAGCTCGATGTTACACCGGAGATGATTCAACGCTATAATCGTCCAGGACCGCGCTATACGAGTTATCCTACAGTTCCTGTCTGGAAAGAAGGTGAATTTGCCAATGATTACACAGCCTCTCTGCACAAAGAAGGTCAAAACGAACAGCCTCTCTCACTCTATGTTCACATTCCCTTTTGCCAGCAGCTTTGTACTTTTTGCGGATGCAATAAATACATCACCAATAACTCGAACATAGTTGAAAAATATTTAACTGCGCTCGAACAGGAAATAGCAGGTGTCACAGAAAGATTAGGTCAGCGTAAAAAACTCGCACAAATTCACTTCGGTGGAGGTACCCCAACTTTTCTTAATCCTGAGCAACTGAGTAGAGTTGTTGAGATGATTGTTTCAAGGTTTGACGCTCTGGAAGACTGTGAGTGGGCCATTGAGGCAAACCCAAGAGTTACTACAACCAAACAACTGGAAGTTCTCTATGAACTTGGTTTCCGCAGAGTCAGCTTTGGAGTACAGGATCTGGACCCAGCAATTCAACATGCAATCAACAGAAATCAGACTGCGGAACAATCTTGGAAAACTCTCGAAACTGCTAGGAGTCTGGGTTATAAAAGTATCAATTTGGACTTAGTCTATGGACTACCTCTGCAGACTCAGCATGGTTTCCGCAAGACTCTTGAAGAAGTTAATAAAATGCGGCCTGACAGACTTGCAGTCTACAGTTTTGCTTATTTGCCTGGGATGTTCAAAACTCATGAACGTGCAATCAAGGAAAAAGATTTGCCTACCCCTGAAGAAAAAATTAATATTTACCTAGAAGCTATTAATTTTTTTGCAGAAGCAGGTTATGTAATGATCGGAATGGATCACTATGCGCTGCCTGAAGATGAACTTGCTCAAGCTTTAAAAAACAGAACTCTACACCGTAATTTCATGGGCTACACTACTCTGCACAATATGGCACAGATTGGAGTAGGTGTTTCAGCAATTTCTGATTTTGGGGACAGTTACTGGCAAAACCCCAAAGAGCTTGATCAATACATGGAAGAAACCGTAAATAATAAACTCATTCCACGCAGGGGACTCCTTTTGGAAAAAGAAGACCAGCTCAGGCGAAAAGTGATTGAAACACTGATGTGTCACGGAGAAATTACGATTCAGGATTTTGAATTTCTTTATGAATTAGATTTTCGGCAGCATTTTGCAGAAGCCTGGACTCAACTGGAGAAATTTGAAGAGGAAGGTCTGGTGAAACTGAGCCCAGCTAAAATAGAATTGACACCATTAGGGATGCTCTTTACACGTAATCTTGCCATGCCTTTTGACCGTCATCTTAAAGCGGGCGGAGCTCAAAATTTTTCGAATACTGTTTAAGAATATTAATTTTACAAAAATAAAATGTTCTGTTTATTCCTTGTGTAAAATTAATAATCACTTGACAAGTTTGCATCGTTTTACTATCATATTTATCCGTTATACAAAATAATAATCCAAATACAGATTAAATCATGTCAAATAAATTTAACTCCAAAAGAACATTTTACAAGAAAAAGAAAAAAACTTCTGAGGCCCCAACTCGCGAGCAGGTAACTGGTGCCATGGAAGATTATCTTAAATCTGGAGGCAGCATCGAACGTGTCAGCGGCCCTCAGACAGGTGATTTTAAACAGCGTGCATTCGCAAACTTCGAAGGTGATTTCGCAAATATCCTTGAAGAAGAAGAACGCTGGGACGATCTCTAGTGTTCCCCCGGCAGGCCGGGTGGTATACGGTAATTTGAAAAATGAACAAATATTCTTTTTCATTCTTTTGTCCTGACCACTTGGTCTGCTTCATACTCCTGACCGGACATCCTCAATCAACCTTCAGGATTTCAATTTACACAAACGGCTTAAACTTTTATTCATTACTTTGAATAAAACGCTGCAGAGTTCCACTAAATTCCAGCTCAGTTAACTTGAAGTGCGAAAAGTCTTTCAAACGATTGAGACTACGCGCATTAAGCCGTTTGCAAACGTAATGTCAAGAAAATCAACGCCGCGTAAAAGACTGAATGAAAAAATATTTGCAGACATAATCAAGCCCGGGGAATATACAGCTCAACAGGTTTTTTCGGCAATTAATACCCCAGCCCTTATACTTTGGGGAAGAGAAGACAGGGTGATTGATGTATCAAGTGTGAGCACGATTTGAGTAAGACGCTAAGGCATTTTGATTTGCTGTTTTTCATTTAGACTGGAAATAAAATCCCTTGAGTCCTTCAGTGCTCATGGCATCTTCAAGAGGAGTAAAAAGTGGGTGGGGCACACCATGAGCGGTACAGAATTCATTTGGGTCTGCTAAAATCGTTTCTTCTCCAAAAGTAAATTCAATTCTGGCGTTTCTCTCTATTAATTTTAGCGGCTCAAGTTGTATTTTCATCACCTCCCTTTCAGACCTAACTAACAATTCGCCTGGTTCTTCTCCTGTCATTATAGCAAGAGGCAAAAGAGGTAATGTCAAAGAATGCTGATGGTTGTTTTCAAGATCAATACGGATAATATCTGCTGTATGCTCATCTCCAACTATCAAAAATCGATTGTCTGCAGAAAATGCTAAAAATCTCGAAAATCTTTTTGTCGCAACTTTTGTCTTAATTTTCAGTCCTTTGACATCATAGATTATAAGAGTATCCCCTAAATCAGAGACGGAAACAGCCAGCATTGTACCATTGTTGTTAAGTTCAAAATTCAAGATATTTGATCCTATATCCAATCTCGAAAGTTCCCTCCCTGAATCCGCTACTATCCGGATAGCTTGTTTGTCTGCTGATACTCTGAAATGAACAGAAATACGGTCCTTCTCTTTATCTTCCAACTCAGACAATAATAGAGTATTGTAGCTTAAGCGGATATCTTTCATGCCCGGATTTACCCACATCAGACAGAACAGATTTTTCTTTGGGGGATCCAAAACACCTTTGCTAAAGAGCATCCCTTTTTCATCCTTTAGATATATAGGGCGTCCTCCCTGTTCATGATAGTGAATATTAAATGACACTTCCGCTGAAGTTTTGAAAGAGTATTCCAGTTTCTGACCTGGAAGAAGATTTAAACATTCTTCTTTAATCTCAAGCCCTTTAATTAATTCCCAATCAGTATTCTCATAATTAGCCTCCTCTGTAATTTTAGCCGGACTCCAAAACCAATATAACTGCGCCACTAAAATCATACATCCTATTACTAAAATGATGATATTATTTGCACTGAAAAGCCGACTTCCTGAAAATAGATGCCAAATATGTTTGGGTTGCATGAGTATTAAAAATGAATCATTTTGAAAGCTTCATTTAAGTAATAATTAAAATGGAGCCCTGTAAAATACCTTGTTTGACAATGATCATCCAACTAAAATTTAATTAATACCACTCAATAATCTTCATTTGAATCTGCGGTTCCATGATCATGATTCATAGAGTCATGTTTTTCCATTTTTTGCATAGATCCACCTTCCTTAACAGCAGCACTTGTTTTTACAATACCGGCGTTTTTGAAATTCAAAACTAATTCATACTCTTCACCTAATTTAGGAGTTTTATTTAAATTGATTAGCATTATATGGTAACTGCCTGGTTTCAGGCTTTGTTCTCCTCCTGCCGGTACAGGCACAAACGGAACTGGAAACATAGACATCATTCCGTCCTTTTTCTTGACATTATGCAGTTCAGCAACCTTTGCCAGCTCTGTTTCTACAGACAATAATTGATCATCCTTGTCCCCGTGATTGATTAAAGTCAAATAAGCTGCAGACATATGAGAAACGGGTGGTACCGCACGTACCCATGCTCCGTGAACATGAATTGTTTTTTCCATATGAGCATGATGCTTATGATGCATGTCTTTTGTACAACTCATCAAGAAATAGAGACTGCTTAACAGCATCAACAATTTGATATGACTATTCATTTGAAACATAATTTTCCTTTATTTTTTTCTGTTTTTTCTAATGAATCCAAAAAACAAAAGTTCTAAAATAATTTTTTTTAGATCATTTGATAATTCAACATTTTTAAGTAAAAACCAAATACTTCTTTATTGTGATGAAGTGTTGAAATAGATGTGTATAAAGTTTTCGAACTAGTTTTGAAGTAGAAATGGGGGAGGCCCACGGGGATTGTAATCACTAATCAGCTGAATTTTATTAAGTAGTTCAATTTCAGTACATTTAATATTGTAAAGTTTTCTATCCAGTCTTTTCAGAGAAGATATCTGCTTGGGAAGGTAATCCTGTTCTGTTGAAGTATTGCAGAACAAAAACCAGCAATCTTCTACTGCCTGGTGCTGGTGCTGTTTTTCTGCAGGTGAAGAAGTATCCGGATGACTATGAACTGATGAATCAGCATGAAGATGTTCGTGTTCTTTGACTTGAAGTTGGGATGTTTCTCTCAGCTTTGGACCAAGATGATGTACACTATGCAAAGGCTGCCATATCATCCAGTTCAACAAAAACAACACACAAGACTGAGTTACTGCTTTAAAAGCATAAGGCAATCTAGATGAAGTAGATAAAGAATACATTTTCAAATTAGTCTTAGGAACCCGAATTAAGCAGCCATTGGATATTCGATATCAATTTTTCCATATCCCATTCAGTTTTGTAACGTCCGCGATAACGTCCCTCTTGATCAACAAGAAAAACCGCATCAGTATGTGCCATGAAATAACCCTCAACAGATTCAACATATTGTTTGAAATAATGTGAACCATACTGTTTGGCAACTTCAGCTACATCATTGACGGATCCGGTTAATCCGATAAAATCTGGATGAAAATACGGCACATACTCCTTCAATTTTTCCGGAGTATCTCGTTCAGGGTCAATGGACACGAAAAGAACCTGTACTTCTTTGGCCTGTTCCTCAAGCTCCAGCATACCTACTTTGAGATGTGAAAGTGACATAGGACAGACATCCGGACAATAGGTATAGCCGAAATAAATCAGTATTACTTTCCCACGGAAACTTTCTGATGAAATTCCTTTTCCGTCCGGACCAGTCAATTCGAAATCACCCCCGCGGTTTTCATAAATCCTCAGCGGTTCTTTTTCAACTCCGGACACTCCACCGGTAGCAGCTTCTTGAGCGTTTGAGGCTGAGCCAAGAACAACAGCTAATAACAATAAAAGCAAAATGTTAAATTTCATTACAATTTAGTATTTTAAGGCAAAGTAAAAAGACACAATAAAGTGATATTTCAAACCAAGCTAAATCTATTTTATATTAAGCACTATAATATAATTAAAATTTATCCCCACGTTTGAAATAACAATTTTTGGCTTACAGAGTTTTTAATAGGCTTTCAGTTTGATTTATGGGCTGCTCTATAAACCGTCCCATGAGCGGATCGTGTAAGGTTTAGTTATTTTGCTATTACCTGAGACTGGAATTTTTAGTGCTTCCCTAATATTGACTTACAAAATTCCTGAGTCTATATCTTAGCTTGTTTCCTCGTCATATTCTATGGTTTTTCATTCAATATGACTTTTTTTATTACCATGTATAGGACACAACTTATTGAAAATAGAGAAACAACCAGCAGGACTAAGAATTCCAAAATTAAACGTACAGAATCATTTTTTTGTATGGATAGTTCTATAATAATTTTGGGTGTACCAAGCTGAATAGAACTGGACAAACCCTTGATTGCTGCTGTTGCAGCTGGAAGAGAACTCGCCCTCTGGTGTGATTTCAGGGTAATGGAGCAAAGTACTTATTTTGGTGTATATTGTCGTCACTGAGGAATTCCTTTTGGAGATAAAGTGGCCATACCTTTTCCATTGAAGAGAACGTTCTTCTAATCTAAGTAGAATTACTAATAGACGAATTCTCTGCATCATGTAGATTAACAAACTCATCCCCGACTGAATGTCTTGTATTTTTAGCATCCCATCAGAGAACAGATACAGATAAATTTAAATAGATTCATAACAGTTCTTCACCGCAAAAGGAGAAGTTGTGCCAAAAATAATGAGACAGATATTCTATTGGCCCATGATGGGAGGAATAGGACTCTTGATAATCAGTACCACTATTGAAATGTCGGTTGCTGCCCCTGTTGGGTTAGCCTTATATAAGAAGGCTTGCAAAAAATGCCATGGAAAACTAGGGGAAGGAAAGAAAAGCAAGGCCGACCCCAGTAATTTTAAATACCCCCCAATCAATCAACTCTCTGAAGAAAACCTGGGTAAAGCCATCAACAAATACAGAGAAATGTGGCAACGCCAAACCTTCAACAAAACAGAAAAAAAGATGGCTAAGCCTTCAGGAAAATTGAGTGATGAGGATATTAAAGCTTTGGTTGCATTTATCAACTCTAAATTAAAAAAGAATGAATGACCATCCTAATTAATTGTTGGTGCAACAAAAAAAATGAAATGACAACTCCTGAGTAATGACACGTAATTGTGATTTGCAGTGTAGTACGTAGATTTGCTGATAGACAAATGTTTAATGCATGTTATCTTTGAGGGGATCTCTGATTTTACAAACAAAAAAGTCATCGTCCATATTGGTATATGATTGATGGAAAGCAAAAAAATATGTTTTGAAAGCTCATGGAATCCATCTCACACTTCTAAACTGAAATGAGGAGCAAGCTATGAATTTTTTTTTGAATAGGTCTAACAATATGGTGAAAACCATGAAAATAGCAATAGGATTCCTAATGGTGATAGGATTCTTTGTCATTCCGACAGATTGCTGGGGTCAATCTACCACTGTTTCTGACATTATGAGACCAGAGGAGAAAGGAGAATTGATCTATCGTGCCAATTGTTTTTCCTGTCACGGTTCTGATCCTTCACAGGATGGTTTATTCGGACCGTCCATTCAAGGTGCCAGCAAAGAGTTACTTATGATTCGCTTACAAAAAGGAGGAAGGCATTACCCCAGTGGATATAAACCGAAAAGGGATAGTGCGACCATGCCTCCTCAAGCACATTTAATACCCCAAATTGAAAACTTAATGGCCTACCTCAACATGGACCATGCAGAAGCCAGGGCCAAGAAAAAACCTCTCAAATCATCAGATCCTGTGGTGGAACGAGGTAAACAGACTTTTGCGATGTGCGCGCCGTGTCACCAGCCCAATGGAGAGGGAAAAGTCGGCTTAGCCCCTAGTTTGACTAACCAGGACTTTCTGGCCCTAGCATCGGATGATTTTATTGCAGATACAATAAGTCATGGACGCCCAGGAACAGCGATGATTTCATTCGCCTTTTTAAACGAGAATCAAGTCAGCGACATTATACATTACCTTCGAAGTTTTCAACGAACTCCCAGTAGGGTGGTGGATCGGGAATGGGTCTCTTTCGGAGATCAGAAAAAAGGAGAAGAATTGTATGAAGGATCCTGTTCTCAATGTCATGGAATCAATGGCAAAGGTTATATCTTAGGAGGCAGTGGTACTGGAATCGGACTGAGCGGATTCTTGAGCCAAGCCAGTGATGGATACATCAAAGCAGTGATCTTATCAGGAAGGGAAGGAACTCCAATGCGAGCTTTTGGCGGTTTCCTCGGATTGTCTCAACTGAGTGATCAGGAGATCAACGATATCATAGTTCATCTGCGATATCTCGGCAATCAGAATGCAAACGAATTGTAATTTTAATATGAGGATATGAATATGAAACGTAAACACGGTATCGGACGTCGCTTATTTCTTAAAGGCAGTGCTTTTGTTGCAGGAGCTGCTGCAGGGACAAAATTACTGTCCGGGGAGAATCCCGAATTGGAAGCGGCACCTGCCAAGATACAAGCGGAAACAGGGCGAAAACTGGTTCAGGCTGCCTGTCCTTATTGTGGAGTAGGGTGCGGGACTATGATCCAGGTAGAAAAAGGGAAAATTGTCAGCATGCAGCCAGACAAAGACCATCCGAACAATAAAGGGCTCCAATGCATCAAAGGATTGACTGCTGCCGAACCAATCTACACCGATCGCTTAACCGAAGTTTTAGTTCGAAAAGATGTTTGGGAAGAATGGGAAAAACCGAATCATGGTGACTTGGATTTTGTTTCCAAAACCAAAGGTAATTTTGATGACGACAAGTGGTTGACCGTCTCCTACCATGATGCGGAGGAAATGATTACTCAAAAAGTTGTTCACTTAATAAAAAAGTATGGAGGGAATAGTATAGGGCTTTATGGCTCCGGGCAGCTCACTGTAGAAGGGCAATATCTGGAAAATCTGTTCATGAAAGGCGTGATGGGGTCAAACACGATTGAAGCCAATGCGCGGATGTGTATGACCAGCGCAGTCACCGCCTATTTTGCCACCTTGGGTTCCGATACGCCGCCAATGTCTTATGATGATATTGAATTGGCCGATATGATCTTGCATTTCGGGCACAATGCCCGCGAATCCCACCCTATCGTTTTCTGGCGGGTTGCGGATCATAAAAAGAAAAATAATATTCCTACTGTTGTGGTGGACCCTCGCCAAACCGGGACGCTCAAAGCTTTTCAGCAAATCAATCCGGAAAACACTATTCATGTCCCTTGCCTCAATGGTGATATCAGCTTTCTCAATTCCATCGCACATGTGCTCCTCAAAGATCATCCCGATGTAATCGAATGGGACTTTCTTAAGAAAAATACTGTTGGATTTGAAAAATATATCGAAGGAGTCCTGGCGCGATATAGTCCTGAGCAGGCTATGGAATTCATGGGACCCCGTGTTGGAAAAGAAATCTCTCCGGCCTTGATTCGAAGGATTGCCGGATTGTATGCCGATGCAACACGCAAAGGAAAGAAACGTGGGAAAGGGGGCGTTATTACTTTTTGGGGCATTGGCTTCAATCAGCATATTCACGGTCAACATAACGATATTTCCATTATCAATTTACATCTTCTGACTGGAAACATTGGCCGTCCTGGCGCTGGCCCTTTTTCGATGACTGGCCAACCAAATGCAATGGGTGAACGTTTTACCGGTGGGTTGACTGGACGCCTCCCCTTCAACGAAGGGTTACAAAACGAAGCTCATCGAAAACAGACTGCTACTTTCTGGCGTGTCCCTGAAGCCAATCTTAGAAGAGCGGCAGAAAGCCAAAATCCAGGGATGGCTGTTGGGATGATGGAACGCGCATTGAAAGAAGAAGTCAAAGCAATGTTTATGATCTATGCAACCCATATAGATTTACCGGATCAAGAAAATCTGATCCGTCCTGCTCTCACCAAAACTTTCACGGTTGTCCAGGAAATTTATCGCCATGCACCGAACAATCTTTATGCCGATGTGATACTTCCTGCCGCAACCTGGGGGGAAGTCCAGGGGGTCTATATCAATAGTGAACGCCGTATTTATGTGATCGATAAAGCGGCAGAGCCTCCAGAAAACTGTATTCCTGATATGGATATGGTCATCGACAAAGGGCGAGCCATCGCAAACCTCCTGGGAATGGATGGAGATCTTATCTTTCCATGGAAAAGACAAGATGATGGGTTTTATGATGCCGAAGAAATTTTTCGCTCCATGGTTCAAGCCAGCATCAATACTGATGCTGATTTGACTGGGATGCTTGAAGTGGAAAAGACAGACGGTATTGGTCTTTACGATCAAATTCGTCAATTACGTGGAGTACAATGGCCCGTTCCTACTTACGCTGCTGCTAAGGCAGGTGGCACACAACGACGATACATGGCTCAGGAAGGTCACTGGCCTGGAAAACCTTATGGCATGTTTCGTAAAAAAGATGGCAAAGCCCATTTCAAACTCTGTGAACAAGACTACAGCCGGAGAGAGGAAATCACTAAAAAATTGATGGAATTTGGAGTGAAAAAGGACCATTATACCATTGATAATCAGGATCTCCTGATCCAAGCCCGTGATATGGGTTTGACTCCGGATTTGCCTGACAAAGAATACCCAATGTGGCTGGGGCTGGGTGTGGTCTATGAACATTTCCATACTGCTAAAACGATACGAGCCCCTACCACTCGTAAATTGGTGCCAGAGCAGTATGTGGAATTACATGTAAATGATGCAAAAAAGTATGGCATTGATGATGGAGACCAGGTCCGCATTACGACAAGACGCGGTAATTACGAAGCACGAGCCCAGGTAGGAGGACCGCTAAGCAAAGTACTGCCGCGAAGAAACAGCGTTTTTGAAGGATACATGTTCAGCCCATGGAATTTGTCTGTTGCAGACAGCGCGGATCCTGTGAAAAATAAATGGTTAGTCAACCGAGTTTCTAATCGAGTGTGGGATCCTGTTTCAGGACAGGTTGATTTCAAAAAATTAGCGGCTAAGATCGAAAAAATTAGCTAATTTACTTCCAATGAAAAGAAGATTTTTCATAAAAAGTATCACAGCTACAACTACAGCGGCAATGGCGTTCCCTATTGTCGCAAAAGCAGTACAATCGAAATTTAAGTTTCGATTTGTTAGGCCTCCTGGCTCTCTGAAAGAAAATGATTTTCTTGCCCGATGCATCCGTTGTAATAAATGCAGTGAGTCATGCCCTAACGATTGCATAAAATACATGGGGTTTGAAAATGGCTTTACACAATGGGGTACGCCATATATTGTCCCCAGAGATCAAGCTTGTATTCTTTGCATGAAATGTGGGGAGGCCTGCCCAACAGGATCGATTCAACCGATCAAAGATGAGCTGAGTGAACTTCTTTCAAAAGTTAAAATGGGGAAAGCAGAGGTTGACAAAGATCACTGTCTTTCTTATCAGGGAAAAACATGTGGAGTTTGCTATCGAGCCTGCCCTTTTCCCGATATTGCTATGACCATTGGTTTCTTAGAGCAGCCAACGGTCACAGGTGAATGTGTTGGGTGTGGTTTATGTGAACGATCTTGTATTCAACTCCCTCAAGCGGTTCGGATTCTCCCTGCTCATTCTTGAAATTCTTATTAGATTAACACTTTTTCCACTATCACGGGATAGAGACTTGCCTAAGGTGACAATAAAGAAACATCATATCGAAATCGGTAAACTCAGGCATATCAATAAAGTTCGGTATTTTATCCAAGTCCTGGTACTTCTTTTCATTTTATCAACTCCTATCTTGAGTCTATATCAAAGCAATGTTGCTGCCCGTGCAATTCAATGGATGGATGGGAACGAAAAACTCCTTTTTGGAACAATTGATAATATCGTTAGATGGTTCACAAATAACCCTGAGAATGATTTAGATATCATTAAAGGATCTGTCTGGTCAGCTCAAATTGGCGCCTTCAAGATGAGTGACCCTCTTGCTTTGTTAGGGCAATTTGCAGCCGAAAAGCAGTTTTACTGGCCTTTTGTTGCAACAATTCTGTTTCCAGTTGGACTCACCCTCCTTTTAGGACGATTCTTTTGTGGATGGATCTGTCCTGCTTACCTATTTTATGAAATAGGAGATGTTTTTCGACAATTATTAAACCGAGCGGGAACTCGTCCGAGGAACATCAAGCTCTCTCTGAAGACAAAATACATTGTGTTAGGGTTGGGGACACTGACCGGTATTATCTTTGGAGTAGTTGTTTTTCCTATGATATACCCTCCAGCCATCATCAGTCGAGAATGGTATTATCTAGTATATTTAGGTGTGTTTGGCAGTGGATTAACACTTCTTGGGGTTTCCTTACTTTTTGAAATGACGATGTCTAGACGTGCAGTATGTCGGTATCTCTGTCCAGGAGGAGCGCTGTACTCTTTGCTGGGAAAATTTAGAGTGGTACGAATACGTCGCAATGCCTCTGCTTGCATTGATTGTGTAAAATGTAATCATGTTTGTGGGCTTGGCCTAGAACCCATGTCTGATTTGACAGGAATGGAATGTAACACATGTACTGCATGTATTGCTATCTGCCCAACTGACGCACTTACACTTCGTTTAGGTTGGAAAGACGATCCCTTGAAACAGTCAAAGCCTAATCCAAAAACTTTACAGGCAATTCATGTCATTCTTCAAAACCATAAGGAGATGACATGAGACGATTGTTGTATATTATACTTAAGGGAGCCCTTCCACTTTATTTTTTATTTTGCGGAATGATCATTCCTGTATTGGCACATCATACTCTGGGAATCAATCAGACGGGTAAAGCAACAGCAAGCCCCCAAATTCCTATAAATAAGGAACTTTATGTGGGAGATTACTTTATAAGCATTACCGTTTTACCAGGGCATCCTGATCCCCAAACTGTTACACGAGTTGTGTCCTACACAAAGAATCTGAAAACAAATCAAGTCTTTTTAGGGAAAATGAATTTTCAGGTAACTAAAAATAATTGGTTTTGGACAGAAGATCACTTTCTGAAAGGAAGCCAATATCCCATTGAGGACCGTCACATTCAACTCATGGAATTCCAGGAAACTGGGAACTATAATATTCTATTGAGTTTCGTTGAAAATAAGGAGCGCCATACCGTTTTCATTGAATTAAAGGTGGGAGAGCCAATTAATCCCTTGAAATATGGTTTGGTTATATTTTTCGCTTTTGGCGCAGGGTGGATCATATGGAAATCTCAAAAAAAACTGAGAAAATTTCGGCCTGTTTAAAAAAGATCAAAATGACAATTACTAATGAAAATGAACCTCAATCCAGACGACACTTTTTTAGCAAGGTACTAAAAAAGACAGGGGGGATTACAATAAATGAAGTAGAACGGCAGGCAGAAAAAGTAGCTAGACGTTATGTCCGGCCACCTGGAGCAAGTACAGAACTTGATTTTTTAAGCCATTGCACACGTTGTGGTGAATGCATTCCAGCTTGCCCTCACGGTACGATTTTTCCACTTGGAGCTCATACTGGGGTTGCAGTGAATACACCGGCGTTGGATTTAATTAATAAAGCTTGCCATCTTTGCGATGACTTTCCATGTATTTCAGCATGCGAGACAGACGCGCTTAATCTGATATTAAAAGAAGATCTCAAATTTGCTAAAGTTGAGATTAACACCTCCACTTGCTTACCTTATCTTGGGCCAGAATGCGGAGTGTGTATCTCAGTTTGTCCTGTCCCAGGTGCGATTACCGTTAACTTGACAACACCCGAAATAGATCAAAAGATCTGCATTGGCTGTGCTATTTGCAGAGAAGCTTGTATGGTTAGTCCATCAGCTATTAATATGCTTCCGAATATGTAATTCGGAATTTGCAGGAAAGAAATATGATTGGTGATTTTGTTATCTCAATAGTTGTAATTAAGTGTATATCCACTGTATAGCCAATTCGCATTTCCTTTGAAAGCATTTTAACGTAGCTCATTCCTAGACCCAAAAACATTTCATCTTGCATTAATACTACTGAAAATATTCGGCTAGAGCCTAAATTCAAAACTTGAAGAAGCATTAGGACTTAATGAGGGATGTTCTATGTCTAAAGGAACTAAATTAAGATTAGCTGAATTTTGTACCTCCTCCAATAGGAAATTGTCATTACTATACAAATTATGATCGTAACGAATATATGGTATTTTTTCTGTCACCTTTATAGAATAATTTCATGTTGGGGTAATCTTGAAAAATATAGGCGACCCAAAATCAAAATGTGGAAATAAAAAGGCATCGTCATCAGTCTCGTCGGAATCTGATAATAGAAAAACTATCATGAGACAACCCTCCACTGCCGCTTGTCGCTGCCCAGCCCTCATGAGTCAAGCGTTTTTCTGGTTTACTCTTCTAGTGATGGTCTTCGGCGTGGGCACAGTAAGAAGCTCCGAGAAAACCGAACACTACAACCGTCTTGTTCACGAAAAAAGCCCCTACCTCACGCAACATGCCAACAACCCTATTTGGTGGTATCCGTGGGGCGAAGAAGCCTTTGCAGCTGCAAAGCGAGAAAACAAGCCAATCTTTCTTTCCATAGGATATTCTACCTGTCATTGGTGCCATGTTATGGAGGGTGATTCCTTCGATAATGAAGAGGTAGCAGACCTGATGAACAAACATTTCATATCTATCAAAGTCGACCGGGAAGAACGGCCAGACGTGGATCAAATCTACATGGACGTGCTAACAGCCATGAACGGAAGAGGAGGCTGGCCGATGAGTTTATTTTTGTCGCCTGAACGTGTGCCTTTCATGGGAGACACATTTGTGCCGCGGGCACAATTCATTTTGCTGCTGCGCCGTATCAGCGATACCTGGAAGAACGACCGTGCAAAAATAGACAAGATAGTCGGGCAAGTATCCGCCTGGTTGGACAAACAAAGAGACCGGGGCTTTGTCAATGCGCCGGTACCGGACGATCATGTGTTTCAACGTTTCGCTGAGAGACACAGGCAATCCTTTGATCCAGAATACGGTGGTTTCAGCAAACAACCTAAGTTTCCACAAAGCACACAATTGTCGCTGCTTTTGAGAATCTACAAGCGCTCTGCTGATCCGGCTATTCTGGAACTGGTCACAAAAACATTGGATGGAATGGCCCGCGGAGGCATGTTCGATCAATTGGGTGGTGGTTTCCACCGCTATTCTACCGACGCCGTGTGGGGTATCCCGCATTTCGAGAAAATGCTCTACACTCAGGCCTTGCTGGCCGTCACATACTTGGAAGCCTATCAAGTCACACAAAACCCAGAATACGCCCTAGTGGCGCAACGAGTGTTGGATTATTTGCTGCGTGACATGAGTAGGCCAGATGGGGGGTTCTATTCTGCTGAAGATGCCGATAGTGAAAAAACCGAGGGCAAGTTCTACGTTTGGACTGAAAATCAACTCAAGCAGGTTTTAAGCGAAGATGAATTCAAGGCAGTAACTGCCAGTTACAACGTGACCGCAAAAGGCAACTTCAATCCTGACGACCACGTGCGAGAGCTGGAGGACAGTGCTGGCATGAAAGCTCTAAGCGGGGCAAACGTTTTTTTTGTGAGGCTTGGGGACAAGCTCCCAGACGGTTCCGACGCAACGTTGGCTAGTGCAAAACAGAAACTGATGAAAATCCGCTCTACACGCATCCGCCCTGATTTGGACGACAAAATCCTGACCGCTTGGAACGGTTTGGCGATTAGGGCAATGGCTGTCGGATATCAAGTACTTGGAGACCCCCGCTATCAAGATGCTGGCCAAAAAACTGCAGCATTTTTGCTGAAAAAACTCAGAACAAAAGACGGACGCTTGTTGCGCAGCTGGCGCAATGGCTCCGCCAAATATCCAGCTTATCTGAACGATTATGCCTACTTGATTGAAGGGTTAACAACACTCTATCAAACAGATTTTGACTTGCGTTGGTATAACGCCGCTTTGAGTTTACAAGGTCATCAGGATCGTTTGTTCTTGGACGGACGGAGCGGTGGTTACTTTTTCAGCGACGGTACGGACTTGTCCCTGTTGCAACGAAAAAAAACTTTTCACGACACTGCTCTCCCGTCCGGGAACGGCGTATCCGCACTGAATCTGCTTAAACTGGGGGATTTGTCACTTAGCAATGATTTCAAACAGCACGCAGGCCGGATCATTGCCGCCGATGGTTTGAAAGTTGTGGGTACTCCTGAGGTTTATGTACAAATACTGATTGCGCTGGAATATCTATTGGATAGTTCCAAGGAAGTTGCCGTGATAGGACCTCTTGAGCACCCTGTAACGAAACGGACCATATCATATCTGCATCGAACATTTTTGCCCAACAAAGTGATTAGCGTGGGGCTTCCCGTGGAAGAAGATGGCTTGGCAAACATGACTATTCCATTGATTTTCAATAAACCGATGCTCAAGGGCCAACCGACAACCTATGTCTGTGAGAACAACATCTGTCAGCTTCCAACCAGCAATTTTGAGAAAATCAAAACATTCACGGTAACCGCTAAAACGTATTCGTGGTATCAATCTGAATTGAGTAAAACTGAGTAGACAGGTGGTTTCTTGTCTTTACATAGTGGTCTCATCTTTGAAAAACTGTTGTCTGATGGCATTTTTTTGAACCATTCACACACTTAAATATAAGCATGATTATACGCAAATTAACGGAGCTAAACACAGAGGAATGTACTGACAAAATTTCCGGAAGGGAATTATGAAGAAATGAGCTTTTACGATGCAGGCTAATCCTGCGCTGCATACCACCGATAAACTTGCTTGAGGCCTTCTTTCAAAGGGATACGGGGCTTCCATCCCAATGAATTTATTTTAGAAATATCAAGAATTTTTTGGGGAGTTCCGTTTGGATATGAGGTGGCAAAATCAAGATGTCCGTTGAAGCCGACA
>ERZ1047821.997-NODE-997-length-18837-cov-5.910925_pt1 | contig 18837 bp, 19 predicted proteins | sample MGYA00383096_ERZ1047821 | MGnify/ENA primary metagenome ERZ1047821 (study PRJEB29581, sample SAMEA5548366) | metagenome | biome: marine; feature: coastal; material: water | depth 25 m | study: Short-term variability in the microbial, nano- and picoplankton... | reverse complement strand
CTTGAGCGATGAACTGCTCAGCCTCTTCCATTGTATTGTACAAGTAAAACGACGCTCGCACCGTACTGGATATACCCAAACGGTGCAAGAGAGGTTGTGCACAGTGGTGACCGGTACGAACCGCATATCCTCGTGCATCGAGGAGGTGGGCGAGGTCTTCGCTGTGGAGCGTTGGGTGGAGAAACGACACAACGGCGCTGTCGGAATCATCGTGGCGTCCATAAACGGTCATACCAAGCGCACGCAACTCTGCTGCTGTGTATCGAGCAATCTCAAGCATTCGCTTGTGCTCGTGTTTGAGGTCGAGGGTTTCCATCCAGCCAAAAGCCGCATTCCATCCAATTGCTTCTGCGATTCGTGGCGTTCCAGCTTCGAATTTGTGCTCGTTCGTTTGGTACGTTGAGCCTTCGATGGTCACCGTTTCGATCATGTCGCCGCCGCCCATAAAAGGCTCCATTTCTTCAAACACCTCAGGACGTACAAGAAGGGCTCCAATGCCGGTGGGGCCGCACATTTTGTGAGCGGAGAACGCCATGAAATCTGCACCAAATGCATCGAAGTCAATCCGGTCGTGCGGAACGCCTTGTGCGGCGTCAATCAGCACCTTTGCGCCCGCCTCATGGCCAAGTCGAATGATGTCTTCGAGCGGGTTTCGCACACCCAAGACGTTGGAAGTGTGAACCACACAGACAAGTTTCGTGCCTTCAAGAGAGGCTGCATAGACATCCATGTCCAATGTGAAATCTTCGAGGACGGGTACATAGCGAACTTCAACGCCACGTTCTTCCGCTAGCATTTGCCAAGGAACGATATCGGAGTGGTGTTCCATTTCGGTGAGCACGATGGCATCACCTTTGACGAGGTTGGCTCGACCCCACGCATGGGCCACGAGATTGATGGCTTCCGTTGTACCGCTCGTTAGGATTGCTCGCTCGGCATTGAACCATGTTTTCAAACGGGTTCTGCATGCTTCGTATCCATCCGTTGCTTCGCCAGCGAGTGTGTGAACAGCCCGATGGACATTCGCATTGGATTGCGTGTAATAGTCGTTCATAGCGTCGATGACGACTTGGGGTTTTTGGGTTGTTGCCGCATTATCGAGGTAGACAAGCGGGTGGCCATGAACCAAACGCTGCAAAATTGGGAAGTCGTCTCGAAGGGCCATGTCATCACCTTTTGAGTTCGCATTCCAAATGAACAGTGAGTCGTGTTCGCATCTGTTCGGTGAGGGCGTCGTTCTTCAGATTGGAAAAGGCATCGATGAGGAAACCGTTGACAATCATTGATTCGCTTTCTTCCGGGCTCAAACCTCGGGACATGAGGTAATGCAGTTGTGATGCATCGATCGGTGCACTGGCTGCGCCGTGGGCTGCAGACACATCATCAGCAAGCACTTCAAGTTCAGGAATTGCTTCTGCACGTGCTTTCTCAGAAAGGAGGAGGTTTCGGAATACTTGGCCGGCGTCAGAGCCGTCTGCACCTTCAGCAATGGTTAGCAATCCGGTGGCAACGAAATGGCTCCGTCCTGCGCATGCTGCGTTTGTGACCAAGTCGGAGTTTGTGTGGCCATGGAGGTGATGAATTTCGATGTGATGATCGTCATGTCGAGCGCCTTGGCCATGAGCGGTGACGGATTGACGAATGGAAGCATTGGTTCCGTTCAGCGTCGCCCTCATGTCAGATTTGCAATTAAAACCGCCAACTGAAAGGGTAGCGTTGTCGAACGACGCATCCCGTTCAATCGACCAATCGTCGCATCGAAGCAACTTGGTTGACTGGTCAAGTTCGTTGATGAATCCAAAGCCGAGTTGGGCATTGGTGTGAATCGTACCCGATAGGTGAAGACCACACCATCCAGCATCGCCAGAGAGGTGGAGAATAATCGTTGCCTCACCTTTGACATCAAGGTCTAGATGGCCAACTGCAATGTGGCCGCTGGCACGTGCCCGAATGTGAATCACTTCGCCCTTCCCATTGATGGTGAGTTTTTTTGCCTCGCCACCAAGTTCGTGGAGAAATGCACGAGCAATCTCAGACTCGTTGCTGGTTCTTACAAGCGGCGAGAGCTGGTAGCCTTCAACCTCAAACTTCAGCGAATCAACATCAGGAAGTTCATCCGGTTTTGTAGGATGAATTCGGTTCCAAGGAGTGTACCGCCACAAATGAGCCGAGCGTGAGGGGACTGGCATTTGCAGGTAGCTCATCCAATCGAACCCTCCATTTCGAGTTCGAGAAGTTTGTTGAGTTCGACAGCGTATTCCATCGGCAATTCACGTGTGAATGGTTCGAAGAAACCGTTGACGATGAGGCCCATTGCTGCTTCCTCGGTGAACCCTCTGCTCATCAGATAGAACAGTTGGTCACTGGATACCTTCGAAACGCTTGCTTCGTGTTCAAGGTCGGCGGAGGAATTCCCGATTTCCATTGTAGGGTATGTGTCCGAGCGTGAAGTTTCATCGAGAATCAATGCATCACAGACAACTTTGGATCGGCAACCGCTTGCCTTGGGCATCACTTGAAGCATGCCGCGGTAAGAAGATCGTCCTCCGTTCTTTGAGATGGATTTCGATAGGATGTTCGAGGTGGTGTTTGGAGCAAGGTGGTGGACCTTGGCGCCAGCATCCTGGTGCTGTCCTTCGCCAGCATAAGCCACGGAGATCACTTCTGCGTGGGCTCCTTCGCCCTTCAGCAGGACAGATGGATACTTCATCGTCAACTTCGAGCCAATGTTTCCATCAACCCATTCCACGGTGGCATTTTTGTGCGCCACAGCCCGCTTTGTCACGAGATTGTAGACGTTGTTGGACCAATTTTGAACTGTTGAGTAACGGATCTTTGCTCCTTCCATGGCCACCAATTCCACAACAGCAGAATGCAGTGAGTCTGTCGAATAACTTGGTGCAGTGCAGCCCTCCACATAGTGAATGGTGCTGCCTTCATCGGCGATGATGAGGGTGCGTTCGAATTGACCCATGTTCTTGGCATTAATCCGGAAATACGCTTGTACCGGCATTTCAACACTGATGCCCTTTGGCACATAGATGAACGAGCCACCAGACCAAACAGCGGTGTTGAGCGCAGAGAATTTGTTGTCGCTGTGGGGAACAACTGTCCCGAAGAATTTCTTAACGAGTTCGGGATGTGTTTTCAGACCCGTATCCATGTCGAGAAAAATCACGCCTTGCTCTTCGAGGTCTTCACGGATTGAGTGGTAAACTGCTTCCGATTCGTATTGGGCGGTCACGCCACCGAGCCACTTTTGCTCAGCATCTGGAATCCCGAGCCGGTCAAATGTGTTCTTGATGTCATCTGGAACGTCGTCCCAGTTCTTCTCCGTCTGATTAGAAGAGCGCAAGAAATAGGTGACGTTTTCGAAGTTAATCGATTCCAGAAGGTTGCAATTCCCCCAATCGGGCATGGCTCTTTCCTCAAAGTGCCTGTAGGCTTTGACTCGGATGTCAGTCATCCACTGGGGCTCGTTTTTGAGTTCGGAAATGTCTCGAACAACTTGTTCGGAAAGCCCTTTGTCAAACCGGATGGTGTGATTCTCGGGGTCGTGAAATCCGTACTTATAATCGCCAACTGCTTCAAACGCTTCTTCACTCATGATATCACCTCAAGCCGCTGCATCGAGCCAGTCATAGCCACGTTCTTCCAGTTCCAGTGCCAATTCGGGACCGCCAGTTTTGACGATTGCTCCATCGATCATTGCGTGTACGTAATGTGGTTTCACATGGTCCAGCAATCGTTGGTAGTGGGTAATGATGAGGCATCCTGCTTCTGGTGCAATTTCGTTGATGCCTTTGGATACAATCCTGAGGGCGTCAATATCCAGACCTGAATCAGTCTCGTCAAGCAAGGCAAGGCTCGGTTTGAGGAGAAGCATTTGAAGAATTTCCAATCGCTTCTTTTCGCCGCCACTGAAGCCGTCGTTAACATACCTCGATAGGAAACTCTTGTCCATCTCAAGTTTGCTCATTGCTTCGTTGAGTTCCTTTCGGAAAGCACGCCCTTTTGGAGGATCGTCTCGCACGGAGGCAACCGACTTTTTGAGGAATGTACCGACTTGAACGCCTGGAATAACTGCTGGGTATTGGAAGGAGAGGAACATGCCAGCACGGGCTCGTTCAAAGACTGCAAGTTCGTCGAGTGGGCGGCCTTGAAAGTGGATTTCACCGGAGGTAATCTCGTATGCAGGATGACCCATGACGACGTTTGCGAGGGTTGATTTTCCTGCACCGTTACGCCCCATGATGACATGGATTTCGCCACGGTTGATGGTAAGGTCTAGTCCCTTGATGATGGATGTTCCGTCCACACTCACATGGAGATTTTCAATGCGTAACATCTCTTGACTCATCGCCACACCCATTTACTCCTCACGCCTCTCCCTTATCAATGACTGTAGTCGACTTGCGTTCATGAACCACTCAACTGACAGCCAATCGTCACTTGTTTTAATCCGAGCCTTGAAATGGTGGCGCACAAACCATAATCCATGGTGGAAGATGAGTTGGTTGCGGCGTACGCTGCTGAAGCAAAAGCTGCAATGTCTGCGGAGGCTGCAAAGCGAATCGCCGAAACCGTTGACCCGAAAGAGGAGAAAAGGCTCCGCTCCACCTCCCTTCTCACATTGATCAACACCAGTGACATGGTTCCGGCGTTGCTCTCAAGATTGGGTGAAGTCAGGGCCGCACTTGACGGCCACGGCGGAGGCATTGCCATCTCAGCGCTCAACTGGGCCGAAGACGGTTCCGAAGCATTGGACCTTGTGCTTGATTTGACGGGAGCATGCCTTTCTTGCGGCGCCGCACCAGGGACACTTGAAGGAGTGAAGAATGACCTCGAAGGCGATTCAGAAATTATCCGCGTGCAGTTCGACAAGGCACTGCTGGACACATTTGACGAACTTGGCCGGGAGTTTATTCTCGTTCACGGCAAGGTTCAGTTTGTCTGAAGTGGCCAAACATATGGCCCAGCCGAACGGATGGATTCAAGGCCGTTGGGCAACGGGAGAACTCCATGGGCACATGGAACGAAGGCCGTAGAGACGACCCGAAACCGTGCAGGGAGCAAGACATTGGCTTGTTTGAAATCACGGCTCGTGATGGTCGATCGAGGCTTGGACGATTGCACACCGCACACGGTGTGCTCGAAACACCAGCCCTTTTGCCAGTGATCAACCCGAACATCCGTACCATCGAGCCCAGAGAAATGTGGGACAGGTATGGCATTGGCGCACTGATTACGAATTCCTACATCATTTGGAAGCACGATGAACTGAAGGCAAAGGCAACCGCCGATGGAGTTCATTCCCTCTTGGATTTCCCCGGCGTTGTGATGACGGATTCAGGCACCTTCCAGTCCTACATTTACGGTGATGTCGAAGTTGGTGTGGAACAAATTGTTGAGTTTCAAAACAGCATTGGCGTCGACATCGCTACGATGCTGGATGTGTTTTCCAGACCCGACATGACTCATGCTCAAGTTGAGGCGTGCGTTGATGAAACCCTCGTTCGAGCAGGCCCCAGTGTCGCCACCTCGGGCAACACGATGCTCAACGGCCCGATTCAAGGCGGATTGTTCCGTGACCTCCGTACAAAATCAGCCAAAGGCATGGCCGCGTATGATTTCGCAGTTCACCCAATCGGTGGAATCGTTCCCGTGATGGAGCAACATCGGTACAAAGATTATGCTAAAATCATGCTGGCAAGTCTACCGTACTTGCCACCTCAACGGCCAGTTCACATGTTTGGATGTGGCCACCCTATGTTGTTCCCGATGTCAATTGCGTTGGGTGCAGATCTGTTTGATTCTGCTGCGTACGCCCTCTTTGCAAGAGATGGCCGTTTGTTGACACCTTGGGGAACAGAACGGATAGAATCCATGGTTGACTGGCCAATTCTGATGCCCTGCGTCGCCTACACCAGCCCATCTGATGTGCGAGCAATGACGAAGGAGGAGCGAACCAAACTGTTGGCTCGTTACAACCTCGAAATGACCTTGAGTGAACTCGCACGATGCAAGCAAGCCATCCGCGATGGAACCATTTGGCGGCTGGTTGAACGCCGAAGTCACCAACATCCAGCACTTCGAGAGGCATTCCTATGGCTTTCAACACGGCCTCAACAGGCAATGATGAAACTGAAAATGCTCGATGACCTCATCCTCAACGACCGCGATGCAGGTCGTGAACGCGGCGAACAGGCTGGCAGTTGGGAAGAGGGATGGGACTGGCTCGTTCATGCACAGGAATCTCCACGCAAAGGTGGTGAAGCATGGGGCGGCGAAGACACATTTGTTCGACCTCATATTGTTGCAGCTCGACGCCAATTCATCCAACGATGGGAGCCGACTGGAATTGAAGGAAAAGGCGATGATGCCGTATTGATCATGCACGGTAGCCCTGGCCCGTGGCGAGAGCGGTTGAGCGACATCATGGCTCGCCTCACCCATCACGTTCCCGGCTTAGAAGTCTTGATTCTCACACCGGTTGGGCTCGTGCCATATTCGCTTGAAGACCTCAATCCGTTTGCCCATATCGATGGCCCTGAATGGCTCTGGCGCCGACGACCAAACTTGCCGTGGATTCGTCGTGAACTGGACCGTCTTTCCCTCGGCGAACGAAAAATTGTCACTGTGGACATGTTTGGTGACGGCATTCAGGCACGATGCATGACCGCTCTCTTTGAAGCAGGCATCGTGGATGGTGTGGATGACACATCAGCAAGTGCTGTCCCACTTGATCGGGACGGAAGAGATGCTGCCAAGTTGATTGTGTACAGGCGACTTGTTTCTGACAAATTAACGGTGCTTCTCAACGTCGATTTCACCGATGCCAGAACATTGCTCAAGGATGCAACCTTTGTGGTCAACAGGCAAGGCCGGGTCAAGAACGCCAAAACGAAGGAGGGAGCACACATCGCAAGCCCTCGGCTTGGCGACGGTGGTCTTTCGCTCACTGATGACGGCGCAAAGGCCCTTCATCGACTCCGCAAAATGACACCTCCCTCAACGCTTGACCCGACTTTCAACTTGGGACCAAAGGGCGCCGGTCCCGCTTGGATAGTCGTTAATGATGATGCGGAACCATTTGTTCGACAGGGCCGAAACGTGTTCCATGGATTTGTGTTAGCAGTGGATCCTTGGATTCAGCCCTCACAGACATGCCTCATCGTCAACCAGAGGGGTGACCTTCTTGGCCATGGATTAGCAAACGGAACTGCTGATGAATTCTGCGGATTTAAGAAAGGGATTGCTGTGAAAACTCGCGGTGGAATTTCCGAAGAAGCACCCTAAACAATCCACAAGACGGGGGAGGATTCAAGGTCCTTCGCTGACCACAAAACAGCAAAGGAGGGCTGTGCGTGGTTGACGAACTCATAATCAAAACCACTGATTTGACAAAATCCTACGGCCCGCACGTGGCTTTGGACAAACTGAACTTGGCGGTGAAAAAGGGCGCTACAGGACTCCTTGGTCCAAACGGCGCCGGCAAATCCACCTTCCTGAAGACAATTTTAGGGTTAATTCAAGCGACGGAAGGCGAGGGAACTGTCCTTGGGCATGACATCCGAACCGAGGGTGATGCGATTCGCGCCCGAATTGGATACATGCCCGAGTATGACGCGCTGAACCCTGACATGGATGCCATTCACCAAGTCCGTTACTCTGGAGAGTTGCTTGGCATGAACCCGACAGTGGCGCTTGCCCGGGCCCACGAATCGTTGCAATACGTTGGGATTGGAGAACAGCGGTACCGGAACATCGGGAGTTTTTCAACCGGAATGAAGCAAGCCACAAAGTTGGCTTGTGCCCTGATTCATGACCCTGAACTCATCATTGCTGACGAGCCTTCAAACGGACTTGATGCGAAGGCAAGAGAATACATGATTCAAACGTTGACAACAACGGTCCGAGCGGGCGATCGTTCTGTATTGATGGCCTCTCATCTCATGGATGATGTCGAGCGGGTGTGCGACAATATTGTGTTGTTGCACAAAGGAAAACTTGCTGCTCAAGGCGCAATTGCAGACTTGAAAGCCATCGACCGGGAGATCGAAATCCACGTATGGGGTGGCGCCACAAAACTTGCCCAAGCCATGGAAGCTGACGGATTGAAGGTTCGAAGGGAGGGGCGTGTGATGCGAATAGCACACGACGGCGAAGACACAACAACTCGAATCCTAACCTGCGCTGCCCAAACAGGAGCGCAAGTGCGCCGTATGCATGAGTATGAAGCCTCATTGGAAGACCTCTTCTTGGTGATTATGGAAAACCTTGGCTATGAAGTCAAAACAAGTGAAGACCTTCTCGCATCGCCGGCGCTTGCTCGCAAGGTCGATGCTCCGGCCCACATGGGAGGTGGCGGCGCTTGACAGAGGAAGAAATTCCACGAGACGACACCGTTGAATTTGGTGCTGAGGCACCCGTCACTGGCCAAGGGAGGATGGAAGCCGCATGGGGCTCAAGCGAAGGCGATGAGGATTTGACCGCAACTCAAATCGCAGAACCAGTGACTACGGGCCATGTCTTTGAGCAAATCTACAAACCATGGAAAGGCACTTTGAACCCTCGTTGGATGAGGAATTGGGCGATCCTTCGACACCATCTTCTTGGAATTTTCAAGAAAGGTCATCGTCCATGGGGCATGCCGACGCGACTTTTCATTCTCATCGTCTTTATCGCCTCATTGAGCGACGCTGCACTCACGCTTCTATCAGGCCTGATTGGCGATGGAGGCCTTCACCAATTGTGGGGCATTAGCCGTGACAACCTCTACGGCCATGTCTTGGGCTTTTTCCCGCGAAACGTGCTCTACTATCCGATTGTGGCAGCCCTTTTGGTTGGCAGCGTGATCTCTGAAGACCGACAACATGGAACCTCTGCATTGTACTTCTCACGACCCATCACACGCTTCGACTATGTTGGTATGAAATTCGTTTCCGTCGCTTTGATCCAATCCTTCGTCGTTCTGCTCACCCTTGCGTTGTATTACTTCGCAGAAATCATCGCACTCGGAAGAGGCTGGGCGTGGATTATGGACACCTTCCCATTGTTCCTTGCAGCCTTCCTTTCCGGCATGGTACTCATCTTCACCTACACAAGCATTGGACTCGCTCTTTCAAGCGTCTCGAAGGGTAAATTCTTCCCAGGAATTGGCTTGTTGTCAATCGTGCTCGGCACGAAGGTGTTAGCAATTTTAGTCTCAACCTTGTTTGATCGGGAAATTCTCTACCTGCTTTCCCCCTACGATTGCATGGCTCACGTAGGCCAAACCATCATCGGCACGCAACCAACCTACGACCAATACTCATGGACGTGGTCCCTCGCCTCACTTGTGGCAATGAACGGCATCGCCCTTTACACGCTCAGTGCACGGGTATCTTCGATGGAGGTGACCCGAGAGTGATGCCAGATTTTGACCAAGAAGGGAAGGGCGAGACGCAAGCCTGGCGGCCAGACCTTTCGGCTCCAGCCGTTCTCTTAGAAGGGGTCTCCAAATCATATGGTCGGATTTTCGCACTCTCGAACATCACCATGGCACTCAACGGCGGTGTTACTGGCGTGCTTGGGATGAACGGTGCTGGGAAGTCGACGATGTTCAAACTCTTAATGGGGAAACTCAAACCAAGCCAAGGAAAGGTTCGGTTGTTTGGCACTGATCCTTGGAAGAACCCTGCACCATACGCAAGAGTCGGCTTCGTACCTGAGCATGAAAAAATGTACGACTGGATGACAGCCCACCAATTTGTTTCCACGTTTGCCCGGCTCAATGGATTGACACGAGCAGAAGCGATGCTCGAGGCCGACCGTGTGTTGAATTTTGTCGGACTCGCCGATGTTGCCCACAAGAAAATCGGCCAGTATTCGAAGGGCATGAGGCAACGAGCTAAAATCGCCCACGCCCTTGTCAATGATCCCGAACTGATTATTCTTGACGAGCCACTGCAAGGCTGCGACCCCCTCGCTCGAACGACCATCATGAACGTGATTCGTGAATTGGGACGCATGGGCAGAACCGTCATCGTAAGCAGCCACATCTTACAGGAAATCGAGCGCATCACTGAACAAATTGTCATTCTGCACAATGGCCGCCTGCTTGCGCTTGGGAACTTGCACGCCATTCGAGAAAAACTCGATCAGATTCCCCACAGAATCACGATTGAAGCGGACGATGCAAAGGCGCTGGCAAAGGATGTCATCGACATGGATGAAGTGTACGGCATCTCGTTCCCAGACAACAAAAACCTCTCGATTCAAACCCACAACCTTGGGGCAATCCATGCACAGTTACCAGCAGCGATTGTCAACAATGGGCACCGAATCCACACCATCGATAACCCCGATGACGACCTCGCCTCCATTCTCGGCTACCTCACATCAGGAGGTGGATTATGATGGAAGCAAAACCAAACACCATCTATCGTGCTTTGGACAGAAAGGCGGCAGCAATTACCGAATTCACAATGCGCCAATACAGAACCAAGGCATCCACATGGGTGGTTCTCGGCGTGGGCTTGGTTGCGATCTCTTTGGTGATGTTGATCTACGTCGATGTCATGTCGACTGGGTTCGAGTCCATCGACAACGATGGCGACAGTGAAGACCCTGATGGAGACGGGTACCCCACTGGCCAAGAGAATAAGTACGGTACAGACCCATACATGGCCACTTCGAATCCAGGTCTTTTGACGCCATCAATCGAGCCTGAACCCGCATCAAATTACATCGATGAGGACGGTTTTGACATCAGCATCAGCGGCACCGCTGCGACGCAATCCACGGGATACGACGATGATGGTGATTGCAGGGAATCAGACCGAACGAATTCCCAGAAAGACACCAACGGCAACGGCATCGTTTGCGACATTGAACTCAGGTACAATCAATACCAAGGCGATTGGAATATTGACTCCGATCGATACGTCGATGAAGATCCCGATGACGCAGCCTACGCAGCTGAAGCGACCCACATGGCGTTCGTGCTCGGCATCGGAAAAATGGGCTTCGTGCTGCTGCTTGGAATGTTTTTACCGCTCTTCCTCGCTACGGGATTAATCCGTGAGGAAATGAACGACGGTACAATGCACTTTATGCTCGCAAAACCAATTGCCAGGACCGAAGTATTCCTCTATCGAATCTTAGGCTACCTTGGGATTGTCTGGCCATACTTCATTGCAATCGGCCTCTTATTCGCCTTGATATCAGGATTTATCGGGCCGAGTGACAGCTTTTTCCGGTTCCAAGACCTCGGTGTATGGCTGGCTATTATTTTCGCTACAATGATGGCCTCGTTTGTCTATGGCATGTTGTTTTGTGCTCTTGGAACTATGTGGAGGTTTGGCATTGTTTTGGCGATTCCGTTTGCTGCATGGGAACTGGGGATGTGCATTGTATCGATGGGCGCACCCGAGGCTGCCATTCTTCGATTTTCGGTGATTGGTTGGGCATTAATGATTGTCGATGCTGCAGCGGTCATTGTGTGGCCGAACATGGAACTCTTCATCTTACAAGGTCGAACGATGGATGACTTTGGCCTCATCTGGTCGACCAGCAATGCGTTGAACTTTTTTTACTCAGAGCCCGGTGTCGGCGGTTCAGGCTTGGTTTCAGCAGTGGTCGCAACAGTGATCCTCCTTGTTCAGGGCGCAGTGTTTTGGTTCGTTGGCGGTGCCATCTTCAAAGGGAAGGAAATCGAATGAGCGAAGATATGCCCGCCTTTGCAGGCGACCTATCGACCATGTGGAGGTTGCAAAACCGTCCACCATTGCATCACCTTACGTGGGATTGGTGGTGGTGGCTGGTCATGCTTGATGACCCTGATGGAAAGCCAAGCGGGCGGCAATTGATGGTTCTGTGGTCCACGAAAGACAATCCGCTGGTCGAGGTCAATGGCACGCCTTGGACGCCTCAAGGCCGCCCCGGATTCGACGAACATGATGGCATGGCGCTTGATGGAATGGTCTGCGCCTGGTGGTTTGACGGCACGCGGATGCATGAGCCTGTCATCCAACAGATTTGCAGAATCGTAGCCATGCCAGACACACATCCGAAATGGCCCGATGACCAGAGCGAAGTGGGCAAAGGAGGCGGTGCAGTCGTCCCGTTATTAGAAGAAGACATGAGCATGGGTCTGAAAAGCGATTTGAGTGAATTTTGGCTCAATCTATCCACCGATCAAAACGCCGCTCATCCAATGGTACCAAAGGAAATGCGATTGAAACTCACACCATGGAACAGTGCTATGTCAACGGCAAGAGAAGCCACTGCAACATATGCTGCAAACATGGGCTATGACATTTTGCGCCTGCACGGCACCAAAGCCTCAGGGACATTCGATGGAGAGGCAGTCAATGGGACGGCCTACTTCCAAAAAGTCAGTGTTCAAGCACCTTCAGTCCCATGGTACTGGGGCGTTCTCCACCTCGACGATGGCTCGTACATTGATTGGTTCCTACCGCATCTTTCGTTTACCGTCACGGCGAGGGACAACCGCCCGTGGAAACGAAGGGATTTCGGCCACATCGGATTATCTCAAGGCGGACTGTTCCATGACGGAAAGCACCGACGCAGTGAGAAATTCACACACCTCACCGTCGAAAAGGTAGGTTCGGACCGAAGCGAAGGCAAGCACGGCCACTCGCCCGGCGCCCCCCTCCCGAAATTCAACATCAAAATGTGGAACGGGCGTACGGTCATCGAACTAACTGTCCAAGCCATCGAAAGGGCCCACTGGACGTTCGATCAACCAACGAGAGGGGGGCTCACTTCGCATCTCACATACAACGAATACCCACTCCAACTCGAGAAGCTAAGGATCATCGATGAGCATGGAATTCGGAAGGAAACGGATTACGAGTGGGCACGTGGAAATGCCGAGCATTCTTGGGGCCTGCTTCACTGAATGAAGCCCCAATGTGACATCGGTTTTTGAGAATCAACCCGATGCATGGAGGCAAGGTCTTATTTGGTCCGCCCGGCCACCAATAGAATGGAGCAATTGCTATGAGCGAGGAAACCACCACTGCTGACACCGAAACCGAAGCGGCTGCTTTGGCTGAAACAAAGGCCAATGAGGCAGCCAAAATCGCTGCTGACCAAGCCAAATTGGGGAAGAAATTCCGCATTATTGCAGGAGAAGAAATCCTCCTCACCAAGCGCCCAAGCACCTTTGCTTTCCTCAACCTTTACGCCCTTGGACTTCTCGTTTTAGCGATTCACGTCATGTTTGAACTCGAACCAGGGACGGAGAGTGAAAACCTTCTCGTGGACCTCTTGGCGACCGCCTTGTTCACAAGCGGCTCGTTTGGCTTAACCGCTGTCATGCTCTTTGTCACATGGATGAACCGACTGATGAATGTGTCAACCTCCAGTCGTTGGGTGACCGTAGGCTTGCTCATCGTGTCACTTGCACCTTCGATTGCCCTTGTTGATGATATCTTGCTGTTCATCACAAATTTGTTCATGGATGAAGGCGTCGGCGGAATCATCCCCGATTACCAGCCGCTCTTGTTTGGTAGTGTCTTCGTGGCCATTTACACCGCCTTGGTGTTTTACTTCCAACGAAGTTTCCACTACGCCATCACCAGCGATGCGATCATCTTTGAGCACAGCTTTTTGCTCTCTCGCTCCCATCGACGCATCCTTTTTGATCGCATTTCTGAAGTTGTTGTCCAGCGCTCACCATTGGGCACAATTTTTGGATTTGCAACCGTCACCGTCCTCACTGATTCGGGCGTAGGCATTGTCGAAGAGTCGAATGTTCCTGTCGTAAACCACACAATCCCAGGTACAAGAGAGAACGAAAACGACAGCGCAACTGAAAAGGCTGGCAAAGGACTGATTCGAACCATTGTGGGTATCATGACTTACCAGCGAACCATTCGAACCATTCGGCCCGATCCTAAGCACTGCATGTACAACATTCGCAAGTGGGAGAAGGCAAAGGGCCTCCTCAATGAAATGCACAAGAAAAACAGTCAATCTCACCTCCTGAGCGATTTGAAAGACACCATTGTAGCAGCCGCTTCCGATGATTGAAATTCCAACCGCTCAAACGAGTGATTGAAAAGACCGAACACACCGGCACACATTAGGCGATGAACATGAGCAATGACGAACTTCTCCAAGAACCGATTGAAATGCTACGCAACGGCGACCTTGATGGCGCAATTGCCGACCTTGACTCAAAGATGGGGCAACACAAGAAAAACGCCCAAGTCCACCACATGTATGCAGAGTTTGCAAACATGAAAAACATGGAAGCTCAAGACGATGTGATCCCCGGTGGAAAAATCATGATGGCTTACAAGAAAGCCATGCAACTTGATGAAGAAAACGAGGAATACATCGCTGACTTTGCCACATTCGCACTCGAATGCCGTCGAATCCCCGTCGCTGTCAAGGAATTCCAACGCTACGCCAAGAAACTTGAACTCAATAACATTCCAACCGACGAAGTGCTTTTCAATGCAAGCAGAAACATCGTCGACGCCATCGAAGTCATGGACCCTTCAAAGAAGAACCCAATGGTTCAACCTTGGCTTAAGCAAGCCTTGATGTGGGCTGTTGGTGGCTTGGGATATTCCCCAGAAGAAGCCATTGAGATGCTCTCATCCGACGAGTGAGGTGTTCGCATGACGGACGGCTCTACCGTTCGTTTGGCGTTCCGCATTGGATACTTGGGCGATGCCTACCATGGTAGCCAAATTCAACCCGACGTCTCAACCGTTCAGGGTGAACTCATACGCGTCTTTCAAAGTCTGAAATGGCTTGATCCTCAAGACGAGCGTCACAACCTCGTGCTCTCCAGTCGCACCGATGCGGGTGTTCATGTCCGAGTCAACGGCGGCGTTGTACGCATCGAAAAGGAACTCTGGACCGCATTGACACCTCGAAAGATGGTCCGAGCCCTTGATGACCGGCTCCCAAATGACATTGCGTTCCTCAATGTCAAAGAAGTAGATGAAGATTGGAATCCCAGAATGGCAGAGTACCGAGTGTACCGCTACCGCCTCGAATGCATTGAATTTTGGCAAGATCCGGGTGAAGTGTTCAACGAATGGCTCGACATGTTTGTCGGAACCTATGATGCAAGGAACTTTGCCCGGCTCGAAGAAGGTAAAAACCCAATGCGAACCATCCTCTCATGCAAGCCATGGCGTGTCGATGGCCGAGTGGTCGGATTCGAAATTATCGGTGAAGCGTTTCTGTGGAACCAAGTTCGTCGTACGGCAATGGCGTTGCACCGCATGTGCATTGGTGAGATCTGCCCCGAGGCTGTGCGTGAAGCGATTGACCATCCCGAAAAAGAGGCAGATTTCGGTGTAGCACCACCCGACTGGTTGGTGCTATGGGGTGTCCATTGGGAACACCTTCCACTCGACCCCACCGCAGTCGAAATTCAATGTTTCTCCGCCCCACCGGCTGGACTCGCTGTCGAGAGGACCATGCGAAAACGATGGAGGGAGGCTGCGAAGCACGAACTGAAGAGCCTGCTTCACAACGAATGGGCACGGTTGGGCGAATTGCCCATCGTCAAGCATCGCTAAACATCAATCCAGTTCTACGCTCACGGTTGCTCCGTCTTCGAGGTTGAATAGCTCACGAAGGCACGCACCAGCGATGATTTCCACGACATCGATGTGACGGGTCAAATCAGGAATGAGAAGGGCGCATGGGATGCTGCCCTCATCCGTTTTGAAGACTGCTTTGTACGCAGTTGCTCCTCCAAACGAAACGCCATCACGTAGAAAACCACGAATGCGATTGGCTTCAAACCCACTCACATCGATGCTCTTGGCAGAAAGGCGATCTTCGGCTGATGCGTCGAGGGTGTCGATCCCCGATTTTTTTCGAAGGGCGATGTAGGAAATCAAATCCAAACCTGCGACCGTGACATTAAGTGTCCCTGGCCAAGCAGTTTTTCCAAGCAAAGCACGGAACTGCTCTTGGTAGTGAGGTTGGGCCATGAAGACATGGGCTCGACCGAGCCCGCTGCTCACCGTTCCGGCCAACTCCATGGTGCGGCGACGAACGCCTCCCTTTTGAGGTGCATGGTCGCACGGGAAGCATCAGTACGGTCAACCCAAAGGAACATCAAGCACGGCGCTTTCAGCACATTGGAGACGATGCTATGCCCGGCGACATGTCATGGATGAAAGAGCGATACGATGACCTCTCGGAAAAATCCCTTCTCTGGGAACCTCCGACCCTCGAAAGTCCAAATCAACCACGTTGCCACATGGACGGAAAGCCAACCATCATGCTTTCAGCCAATAATTACCTCAACCTTACCACCCATCCAAAAGTCAAGCAAGCGATGCTCGATGCGACCGAAAAATACGGGGCTGGAAGCGGGAGCGTGCGGGCAATCGCAGGCACCATGGACATTCACCTTGAGGCCGAGAGGAAAGTTGCTGAATTCAAGGGTGTTGAAGCCTCGTTGATTTATTCCGCAGGTTATACCGTGAATGTCGGCTTAATTCCGACCCTCGTCACTGGACCGCAAGATGTCATCATCAGCGATGAACTGAATCACGGTTCAATCATTGATGGCGTTCGGCTCACAAAAGCAAGTAGGGGCGTCTATGCCCACAACGACATGGGCGAACTGGAAGCAGTGTTGAAGGCTCATGAAGGCGCACAACGAAAACTCATCATCACTGACGGCGTGTTTTCAATGGACGGCGACATTGCCCCACTCGATGAAGTGACGGCTTTGGCAGAAGAATACGGAGCCATGGTGTACGTCGACGATTGCCATGGCGAAGGGGTGCTTGGTGAGAAAGGCGCTGGGATTGTGGCCCAATTCAACTTACAAGGGAAGGTAGACTTTGAAACTGGTTCGTTTTCCAAAGCTCTCGGTGTTCAAGGTGGAATTCTTGCAGGCACTGAAATGACTCGGAACCATGCACTCAATCACTCTCGATCTTGGTTGCTCTCCGGATCGCAACCTCCAGGTGTCGCTGCTGCACAAAAGGCCGCTGTGGAAGTCCTCATGGAGGAACCGGAACACCATGCCAAGCTCTGGGAAAATACGAATTATTTCCGAAAGGAATTGCAATCCCTCGGTTTTGACACCGGCGCCTCAGTGACACCAATCATTCCAGTGATGTGCGGCGACTCAAGCGTGGCCAAGGCCATGACACGAGCCCTCGGTGAAGAAGGCGTGATGGCAGGAGCCATTGTGTTCCCGATGGTTGCACGGGACAAAGCACGAATTCGTACGCAAATGTCCGCAGGGCTCTCGAGGGATGACCTTGATGAAGTGCTGCGTCTCTTCGAAAAAGTTGGTCCCACACTCGATCTCATCTGAGGTGAACAAATGGAAAGTGAAACGCTCAACGAACAGGAGCTGCGGGAGCTCAACGAACGCATTCATTCAATTCCAATCGTCGACACACAAAATGAAAATTCTCAAAGTGGAAAAGGGCCTATGTGAAGCAACAGTTCCACGCCACCAGCGCTGGGATGGCATCTTCGAAACATTCCATGGTGGCATGCTGGGAACAATTGCGGACACAGTGACCTGTTGGTCGATTTTAACCGAAATCGGTGCTGATGCAAACGTTGCAACAACCGATTTCAACATCCGCTTTTTGCGACCCTGCCATACCGATGTGGTGTGCAAGGCTCATGTGGTTCGAGTTGGCAAGACAATGTGCCTTGCCCATGCAGACCTCTACGATACCAATGGAAAGTTAGTTGCAGTGAGCCAAGTCAACTACATCAGATTGCAGAATTGAGCCGTCGGGTGTTCCCAATCGATAAGTCACTCTTCAGCGTATTCTTCAACGACCGAGAGAAGATCATGGTCATCGCCCGCAAGTGCGACGGCGTCTTCGTTTGGCTCGGTCTGCTTCGATTCCATTCCCATAAACGGATCTCGCCCGTCTTCAAGCATGCATAGCAATCGCCAGCGAGGTGCCCATGACAAGTGAACATACATCGGCCCGGGCAACAATAACAGCAACCACACCAACGCCGTTGGAACATTCACCATGTCCGTTCGTCCAAGTGTCAGCAATGCCATGCCCAAAAACGGCATAGGATAGAGGAAAAGTCTTGGAGGCGACATTGGAAATCGTTTCGACCATCGGATGAGAAGAAGTGACGCAAAGCCCATGACCAAGCACGCAACCATCAAGATCGACATATGGAAGACCCAGTTGGCCAACCAACCGCTTGTATCCTCGCCTGCAAATCTGTATGGTAAAAGAAGCGTCAATGCAACAAGAAACCCGTAGAAGGCACCTATGTTTGCCGGGTGCGACAACCAAAGTGGAAGCGTCGTAAACCGGCGAGAAAGGGAGGTTCCGAGCAATGTTTCTTGCTCCGCAGGGCCCAAATTTTCGAGCGTTTGACCCCAACGTGCCGGTGCCGTCACATTCCTTGGTCCGAGCGAACGGTTTTGAAGATGGGGGGTCAATTTCCCGACGGAAACAGTTTATTCGCCCCGCAATTTGCTCATCAAGCCATCTGGCTCAATCTCGATTTCGGTCTGGTCTTCCATCCAAGAGCGGTCGAGGAGGCCCGTTTCTTTTGTTTCGCGGGACCTCGCATCTTCAATCGTATCTTCGGCCCCATTGACGACATCCCTCAACGCAATCGCTTGATTTACGACAACAATTTGTTTCTTGATGCCTCGATGGCTCATTGGCAATTCGCTGAAATGACCGATGAGCGTGTAATCATCGTTGTCTCGTACGAGGTTTGTCCCACCGAGCAGGTCATCTTCTGCCAACCTGACTCGACCTTCACCGATGTCCATCCATTGACCATCAGAGAGACGGACCATCACAGATGAAGACCCGATTGGATCTTCATCCATAA
>ERZ1047821.996-NODE-996-length-18848-cov-5.498271_pt1 | contig 18848 bp, 20 predicted proteins | sample MGYA00383096_ERZ1047821 | MGnify/ENA primary metagenome ERZ1047821 (study PRJEB29581, sample SAMEA5548366) | metagenome | biome: marine; feature: coastal; material: water | depth 25 m | study: Short-term variability in the microbial, nano- and picoplankton... | reverse complement strand
ACCAAGTAGCCCAAAAACTAATGACTACTGGACCTTCAAAGCCCATTTCTGAGGTGTTAACAGATTTTCCTTTGAGATCTTTTAAGACAACAGAGGGTAGCTTTTTCATGTTCTTTTTAGCGTCTTCTTGGCAAAAAGAAAAACCAACTAGGAGACAAAATAATGTAGTAATGGATAATTTCATATTTTAATATTTATTTGATACTTAGCAAATAGAATGCCAATCCAAAAGTAAACAAAAATACAATGTTTAGTATTTGGCACTGAATTTGTTCAAATTTTGTGATTTTATATATTAAACTTATATTTGTTATTACATTATGAAAAAACTATACATCTTATCCTTTTTGCTATTGCCATTTATGGTTACATCGCAAACAACAATAAATATAAATGGCAGCTCTGACGTAATATCAGGGGGTACACATGTCGTAACAGTTTCATCTTCAGATCCCTTCGATATTTCATTTGACATTAATAATGTAGGTTCTGCAGCTACATGGAGAGTAACCCGATATCAAGTTGATGTTCCATCAGAATGGACTGATAATTTGTGTTGGGGTCATTCTACAGATCCTTTTGGAGGTACTTGTTATTCTTCGAGTCAAATGAATGGAAATCCTTGGACAACGCCAACATCAGGTTCTTTTTCTGTTGGGGCAGGAGAATATGGGAAATTAAAAGTAACCATTGACCCTCAGGATTTATCATACGGAACCGGACATTATCGCTATTATGTCTCCTACAATGGTAGCCTTTACATAGACTCTGTTGATATACAATTCGAATATCCGCTAGGCATCGAGGATACAGAACCTGTATCAGTATCAATTGCTCCAAATCCCGCTTCTGATTTCATTCAGGTTTCAATGAATGGTATTCAGGGCGCCAAAATGAAGATGGTTGATGTTCTTGGAAACCTTGTATTGCAAAGAAACATTTCATCATCTGAAAAGATTGATATTTCAGCTTTTAAAAGCGGAATTTATATTATCTCTTTTGATGTTCCAGGAATGAAGTCGATTATGCGAAAAGTAATCGTTAAACATTAATCAACACCCTTTTTAATTTCCTCTACACTGACAATTAATTGTCTACTTTTACCATATGTCAAAAAAGAGAAGAAAACATTCTAATAAAGGCGTTAAAAGAAATTCAATAAGACCCCTTTTAATTCAAGTTTTTGAAAAAAAACAGGGCGACCAACTTACTCATAAGGAAATTTGTCAAATTATTGATGCCCGTGACCCGAATTCAAGACAAAATGTATTTGATGAACTAAACATGCTTGTAAAGCATGGTTCAATTGAAAGGGTAAATCATTTTACATTTAAAAGTTTACAGAATTCTCAATATTTAGAAGGAAGCATAGATATTACTCAAAGAGGAGCAGGGTTTGTTTCTGTAGATGGGGAAGAAAGAGATATATATATTGCACCTCCAAATACAAATAGGGCACTTCAAAATGACCAGGTAAGAATCAAAATAATTAAAGAAGGAAAGTCTAGGGACGAGGGTGTCGTTGTTGAGGTTTTAAAAAGAGATAAAGTTCTTTTTGTAGGTGAATTGCGTATTTCTAGAAAAGATGCAGTTCTCATACCTGACAACCACAGAATGGGTACAGAGATCATTATACCATTGTCCAAAACGAATGGAGCAAAGCATGGACAAAAGGTATTGGCTAAAATTACCGCATGGCCGAAAGGATCCAATACTCCCTATGGTGAGGTCTCGACGGTTTTGGGAGCATCAGGAAGCAATGATGCAGAAATGTTATCTATTCTATATAACCACGGAATAGAACCAGAATTCCCTCAAGAAGTTATCGATGAGGCGGAATATGTAAAAATTGAATTAGATTCTGACGAAATAAAAAGACGTCGAGATTTCAGAAAAACCCTCACAGTTACTATTGATCCTCTAGACGCTAGAGATTTTGATGACGCCATTTCTATAGAACGAATGCCTAATGGAAATCTTGAGGTAGGCGTTCATATCGCTGATGTCAGTCATTATGTAAAGCCAAACAGTCATATGGACAAAGAGGCGGTAAAGAGGTCTAATTCTGTGTATCTTGTTGACAGAGTTATTCCAATGCTTCCTGAACAACTATCGAATGTAGCCTGTTCACTGCGTCCTCATGAAGATAAATACACTTTTTCTGCAGTATTTGAAATGGATGAAAGTGGAAAGGTGTTCAAGGAATGGTATGGAAAAGGAGTGATACATTCAGACAGGAGGTTCACATATGAGGAGGCACAAGAGATCATTATGGGTGCTGAAGGCGACCATGCGTCAGAGCTAAAGCTTTTGGATAAGATCGCCAAGGTCATGCGAAAACGTAGATTAAAAAATGGTGCGTTGAGTATTGAATCTGAAGAAATGAGATTCAAATTGGGAGAGAATGGATTCCCTGAGGGTATATTGATTAAAACGTCAAAAGATGCACATAAATTAGTTGAGGAATTTATGCTATTGGCAAATCGTCATGTTGCTATGTTTTTGGGTAAACCCACGGAAAAAGAGCAAAAGACAACGTGTATTTATCGAGTACATGATACACCAGACCCAGCCAAGCTTGATATCTTTTCAGTATTTATTAAGAAGTTTGGATATAGCGTGGATCTAACTCAACCCGAAAGCATATCGAAAAACATTAATAAATTATTAGGAGACATTCGATTAAAAAACGAATATTCTATGATTCAGTCAATGGCAATAAGATCAATGGCAAAAGCAACTTATGAAGTTGAAAACATTGGTCATTATGGTCTTGCTTTTCCATATTATACTCATTTTACATCACCAATAAGACGTTATGCAGATTTAATCATCCATCGGATGCTCGAAAATAAATTGAGTAAATCAGGCCATAAATTTGACAAAGGACTAGAACAAGTTTGTAAACACATTTCGAGTAATGAGAAAAAAGCATCTGAATCCGAAAGAGAATCCACAAAATACTTTCACACCTTATTTGTTCAAGAATTTATCGGCGAAGAATTTGAAGGTGTAATTTCTGGAATTGCTGATCATGGCATGTATGTTCGTATGGATGAAAATCACTGTGAGGGAATGGTTCCAATGAATGCAATTCCCGGTGACCGTTTTCGTTTTGATCAAGATTCCTTTCGAATTGTTGGTTCAAGAACCAAAAAAGAATACAATTTTGGCGACCGAGTAAAAGTTAGAATATACGAGGTGAGCCCAAGAAAAAGACAGGTGGATTTGGAATTAATCGAAGTATAATATGGCATTAATCAAATCTTGCAGGGGCAAGTCACCATCATTTGGAGAAAGCTGCTGGCTTGCAGAAAACGCCACTGTCGTTGGAGATGTTCGAATGGGAAATGAATGTTCAATATGGTTCAGTGCAGTTGTTCGAGGTGATGTAAATTCCATTCGAATGGGAAACAAGGTAAATGTCCAGGATGGGGCGGTCATACACTGTACATTTGAAAAAACGAAAGTAAATATTGGAAACAATGTTTCAATTGGGCACAATGCTTTGGTTCATGGCTGCGAAATTGGAAACGATGTCCTCATCGGAATGGGGGCTATAGTTATGGATAATTGCTTGATCGAGTCGAATTGTATTATTGCTGCAGGCGCTGTTTTGTTAGAAGGAACGCATGTTGAATCATGGACGATATACGCAGGAGTTCCAGCAAAAAAAATTAAATCCCTATCTCCCGAATTATTTGCAGGAGAAGTTAAAAGAATTTCCAGTAATTATGTCAAATATTCCGGCTGGTTCAAATAAAAAACGGGACCGAAGCCCCGTTGTAAACTAAATTAAGGAAAAAATATTTTAGGCTGCATCCTTGGATGTTGACGCTACAGCCAAACTGTATACTACAAGACCGAAACCAATTTTATTAATGGCATCACCGATGTTGTATACGACGTTCATGTCAATACCAATGTCTCCCATGAATGAATACCATTGTCCATCGGCGGTTCCAATCATATATCCAAGAGGATAAATGGCCCAACCTATAAGAACAAATTTTACAAGCATGTTGTGTGCGCTTAACACACTTCCACCAGCTTTTTTCGCTAACTCTTTTGCCTCTCCGAACATGATTAGGTAGACAATGTAAAAATATGCTGCACCAGAAATAAGACCCCATAGTGCTGCGTTTCCTTGATAAACTGCTTCTCCAAAATAACCAGTTACCAACATTACCACTGACGCTCCGATTAAGGTCCACATCAGTTTTTTTGTTGCGCCTGCTACTTTCAGGATTAAATAAAATTCCACACACATCAAAGGAACTGTTAATACCCAATCTACATATCTGAAAAAGGTTGGAGAACTTCCTACGACAGTGCCATCTTCTAAATGTACTGATCCACCCCAATAGTCGCGCATGTAAAAGTAATGTACTGCGGCAATGAACGTAATCAAACCGGATACTAAAATAGAGGTTTTCCATTTACGGTCAAATGAGTTCATTGATAAAAAGAAAAAGACTGAAGCAGCCATCATGGCCATGCATCCTACAAAGAATGTAAAACCGACATAATCATTAGGCAACATTTCTTTGAAGTCACCAGCAAGTAATAAATTATTCATTTTGTTTAAGTTTTTGATTTGATAGTTAAACAAGATGTGCACTAAAAAGTTCATTGGATCTAAAAAATTTACATTACAGGTACTCTTTTGTACTGATTATACCTTGATTCGTATGCATTCTGTAATGTTCCTAAAATATTTGATTTTGTAATTCATAAGGACCAATATTCACATTTTTTGTTGATGCCGCTCCCATTTGAATTGTTTTAAGATTCATGTATCTACCTTGGACCTTTTTCGGTAAATTAGCTAAAAATTATATTCATGAAATATCAAAGAATAGATGCCAGTCTATACATAAAAAACCGAAAGAATTTTGTTGCACGTATGGAGTCTAGGTCACTGGCTGTTTTTAATTCAAATGACATATTCCCAATAAGTGCAGATAGCACCATGCCATTTCAGCAGCATCGTGATATTCTTCATTTATCAGGTGTAGACCAAGAGGAGTCTATATTGGTTATATTTCCGGATGCATCAACGGACAAACATAAAGAAGTACTTTTTTTAAAAGAGACAAGTGAATTAATCGCCATTTGGGAAGGTGAAAAGCTGGATAAAAAAAATGCGTTTGAAGTTTCGGGAATAAAAACAGTTTATTGGCTTCAGGATTTTCCAACGATTTTTAAGCAAATGATGTCTGAAGCGGATGGGATTTATTTAAATACCAATGAGCATTTAAGGGCCAATAATGAAGTCCAAACAAGAGAAGATCGATTTATTAAAAAAGTGAAGCAGGACTATCCTGGGCATAGAACATACAAGTCAGCCCCAATTATGCACAAAATCAGGTCGATTAAAGATCCGATTGAAATTGAATTGATGCAAAGGGCATGTGACATCACCAAGGCAGGAGTTCAGAGGTTGCTGAAATTCATTAAACCAGGTGTTTGGGAGCATCATATAGAGGCAGAGCTTGTTCATGAATTTTTAATGAATTCCTCAAAGGGATTTGCCTATACTCCAATCGTAGCATCTGGAAAAAATGCATGTGTGTTGCATTACATAGAAAACAATCAAGAATGCTTGGCCGGTGATGTAATCTTATTGGATGTTGGAGCGGAGTATGCCAATTATGCATCAGATTTAACCCGATGCATTCCTGTGAGTGGACGTTTTACGGATAGGCAAAAAGAAGTATACAATGCTGTATTGCATGTAAAGAAAGAAGCTGAAAAACTATTGGTGCCTGGAATAATGATGGCTGATTATCATAAACAAGTTGGTCAACTCATGGAAGAACAATTGGTCAATTTAAGTTTAATAACTCTAGATGATATTAAAAATCAAAATCCAGATTGGCCAGCATATAAAAAGTATTTTATGCACGGAACATCTCATTTTATTGGTCTTGACACCCATGATGTTGGATTGTGGAATGCACCTATCGAGGCAGGGATGGTTTTTACATGTGAGCCTGGAATATATATTCCAGAAGAAGGTTTGGGAATCAGACTTGAGGATGACCTCGTCGTTCAGAAAAGTGGAGCACCATTTAATTTAATGGCTGATATTCCTCTTGAGGTAGAGGAAATCGAAGATGCCATGAATTCTAAATAACAGGTTTTTGTTAAGCTACAAGATTTCAGGTTCTGGACCTCTTTGTGTTTTTATTCATGGGTTTTTGGAGTCGATGAGTATGTGGAATTATTTGCCTTTAAATGAGCTGAATTGCAGAAAACTTATCATAGATCTTCCAGGTCATGGTAAGTCAGTGCTAAATGATTCTAACAAACCGAGCATAGATTTTATGGCAGAAGAAATTGTCTCAATTCTAAACAAAGAAAAGGTTGATGATTTTAATGTGGTTGGACATAGTATGGGAGGGTACGTTGCTCTTTTATTGAAAGAAAAAATGCCTTCATGTAACAAGGTAATTATGTTGAACTCGAATTATTGGTCCGACTCGTCTTCAAAGAAAAAGGATAGAGATCGCGTATCTAAAATTGCATTCAAAGCCAAAAATTATTTTATTCAAGAAGCGATTCCTAATCTGTTTTCAGATCAGCTAAAATATAAGGCTGAAATCCAAGAGTTAATTCAAGATGCGCAAAAAATGACTCCAGAAGCCATATCTTATGCTTCACTCGCAATGAAAAATAGACAAGATAAAAGCAAAGGGTTGAATTCTGATGATTTTATATTTATTCATGGGGAGCTTGATTCCCTGGTTAACAAAGCGATGTTTGATCTAGAAATCATGAAACCAGCTCATTTTCATGAGATTTCAAATGCAGGACACATGAGTTACATCGAAAATCATGGCGAGGTAATTGATGTATTAAAGCTATATTTGATCGATTAATTTTATATGAACTGTAAGAGATTACTTCTATTTGTCTTTTTCTTATCACCATTTATTTCTTACAATCAAATCAACGAAATGAATTCTGATAGTGGAGAACATGTTTATCAGCTTCCATTTGAAAAAGGGAAGAAAGTGATGCTTATGCAGGGATACAATGGAACCTTTTCGCATAAAAAGAAGTTTGCTCTGGATTTTAGATTAAGAAAGGGCCGTAAAATTTATGCAGCAAGAGGGGGTAAGGTAATCAAGGTGGTTCAACATCACAATGAGGGAGGTCCACATAAAAAATATTTAACGAAAGGGAATCATGTGATTGTCAGTCATGGAGACGGAACGTATGCAGCATACTGGCATTTAATGTTAAACGGATCTTTGGTTAAAAAAGATGATGTAGTGAAAACGGGAGATGCAATAGCAAAGGCTGGAAGTACAGGATACTCATCGATGTCTCATTTGCATTTTATGGTATATCGTTATGATAAAAAGGGGTACCGTGAGACATTCCCAACCAAGTTTTATACATCCAAAGGAATAATAGAATTAAAGTCATATAGAAGGTACAAGCACCCTTAACTAATTCTCTCGATCCTCGAAGTTCTCAAGTTTTTTGTTTTTTACCCTTTGTACAATAAAGTAAATCAAAAGAACAATAAGAACCGTAAAGATGAGGCCATATCCAATGATTACAAATTCCATTCTTACCCTAATTTAACGGCTGTTCCGTATGCCAAAATTTCAGCAGCTCCCTGCATCACCATTGTTGTAGTGAATCGTATATTAACAATGGCATCTGCATTTAAGGATTTGGCATCCTCTATCATGCGTTGCATTGCTTGTTCTCTAGATTGGGCTTGTAGTTTGGTGTATTCACTGATCTCGCCACCTACAATGTTTTTAATCCCGGCAAAGATGTCTCGTCCAACATTTCTTGCTCTGACTGTACTACCTCTTGCAATACCAAGAATTTCTATTACTTCTCTTTTCGGTACAGTTTCAATGGTTGATAATATCATAATTAAAGTTTAGAATAGACGCCTGAATCTTCAGGCGTCATTAAATTTAGTCATTAATCTTTGTCACCGTTTATTAGAACTGGTGTTTTTCCATCTGTAAGGATCAACTTGGCATTTGGAGACATTGAAATCTCTTTAAGAACCTCAAGACTTTTCCATTGAATATTACCTTCAGTGATTCCTTCTTTTATGATTAATTGAGCATCTCGAATTCCAGCAGCTTCAATTCTTTTACGTTCCGCTTCTTTTTCTTCTCGTTGAAGGATGAATTTCATTTGTTGCGCTTCTTGTTCAGCCTGAAGTTTGGATTCAATAGCAGAATACAAGCCTTTGGGAAGGGTGATGCTTTTCATAAGCACAGCTTCAATGATAAAACCTCGGTCATCTAATAATGTAGACATCTGATTTTTTATCTCTTTCTCAATTTCGCCTCTTTTACCCGAATGCATGTCCTTTGCAAAAAAACGAGCACAAACATCTGCAGAAGCCGAACGAAATGTACTTAAGATTAAGGTTCGCTCATAACCTTTCCCGACAGAGGAAATGATTTCAGATACTTTGTTCTGATCAATGTGATAAAGGATAGAAATTTCTGCCTGCACATTTAGCCCTTCTTTTGATGGAAGGTTGAGCTTTATTTCTCTGTTAATTGTTCTTATCGGAACACGAACAACACTACTTGTAAAAGGGTTGTAAAATAACAGGCCTTGAGTTTTGGTTTTGCCTTTTAATTTTCCGAATTTTTGCTTTATTCCCACATCGCCGGGTCTAATTACAGCACACGAACATAGGATTGCTGTCAAGCAGCTAAGTATTATTATTTTTTTCATTTTTATTTAATTTAAAGGTTTATTTTTTGTCGAATTAATTGGAATTTAATTTTAAGACAAATTCTGGAGGAGGCGTTTCTGTATATGGCGGTCTATCAATGGTCTTTACCGAAAGATCAAGGTCAGTAGCTGAAACAATATTAAAATCAAGATTAATGCGGAATAAATAGATGTTTTCATCATTTTGTTCATCTGTATCGTCTTCTAAAAAGGCAATAGCGTCTGAATCAGAGTGAAACTGACTAGCGGGAGTATGTGTTGATTTCAATATAACTCCAGCGAATAAAAAGATAATTATAAGTCGAGGTAATAGCATTTTATATAATAGGTCTTTCAACAAAAAACATACCATAAAAAAAGCCGAGACTTGCTCGGCTTTAATATTGTAAATGAAAAGTGCTTAGAATTTCATAGAAACACCACCATTAAAAATACTTCCTTGTCCAAAACCAACACCAAGATTGATTCCAATATTCTCTGTGAAGAATATACGGGCACCAACACCTACTCTAGCCGCAATATTCAATAAACTCATATCAATTGAGTCAGTTGTATAATTTGGATCATCTGTAGTCGATGTAAGTGTTCGGTTTTTCCAACCACCACCTGCGATAAAGTAAAAGTCAACGGTCTCTGTTGAAACAAAATGGTAGTTCATAGTAGCCATGATTCCAATTTTAGGGGATCTAAGCTCATAAGAGTATAGCATTCCATCAGAACCAAAAGCATCCTCTGTTACGTATGCATCACTGTAACAAACATCTATACCAACACCAAACTTTTCAGCGGCTAACCATTCTGCCCTGACACCTAAAGGACCAATCCCTCCAGATTGAACATTTGTTGCGTCAGTTGCGGAAACTAATGTTTGAAAAGCTGATTTGTAAAGGTTTGGCATTCCATAATACACATCAACAAGAATACTTCCTTGTTGTACCTGAGCTGATGCCGAAAACATTGTTCCTGCAAACATTGCGAATACTAGTAATAATTTTTTCATATTTTATTAATTTAAGTTTATAAAAGATTGTTACGTAAGGTTTCAAATATAGTTACTTTTTTGGTACCCTATAACGAGTTTTGGTCTGTTCAAAATCCATGCCGTTTTTCAGATATTTTAAAAACCAAGTATTTATTTGATTAGATGCATGTTCAGCATTTTTTCTAATGCCGTGATTGTCACCCTTATATTCAATAAATACATGATTTATGTTTTGTTCCACAAATTTTTCATGTAGCTCTCGAGGTTCTGCTATGGATACGGCTTCATCATGAGTTCCGTGCAAGAATAAAAATTTTGTTGATCTAGGGAGTTCGTTCGCCCAAAATACCGCGGATCTGTTGATGAGCTGATTTTCTGAATCATCTTCGTAGTTCGGTATTAGAGCGCTATAGACATGAGATTCCATGTCGGGTCGATTTTTTTTCATTGTAAAAAGATTGCACATACCTCCAACAACTACAACTGCTTTAATTTGTGGATTGTTTCTAGTAGCCATATATGACATCATGCCTCCTCGGCTGATTCCGAACATGCCTATTTTTGAGGTGTCGGCACCTTCGATTTGCGATAACGTAGGAATTAAATTAAGGACATCGTTCACATCAGAGCCACCAAATTCTTCTTTGCCTTCGCTGTTAGAATTCCCTCGATAATTTGATGCAATCACCACAAATCCGGCGGATGCTATTTTTCCCATATATACTGCCGCTGTTCCAACAAGAAGACTTCCCCTATCTCTATTTCCTCCTCGATTATAGATAATACAAGGATAATTACCCTTTTCTTTTGGCTGGACGACAAAACCCGTGACCATAAGACCATCGCTATTATATACCATCCTGTAAATTTTTATTGAATCAACATATTCGAACCCTTTGCGCAATTTGTCTTTCTTAAGGATCTTTTTACCAATGGGGGTAGTTCTATAGTTAATAGATTCCATTTTTATAAGTTCTCCTTTTGCAAATTCGCCCCAATCTGCACGGGCCGTGCTTGGTTTGGTTTCGTGAGTATGCTGGGCAGTAATAATGACTTGATTAATTAGAAAAGTCAACAATAAAAATAATTTGTATCTCATCATGTTTCGATTAAAACTTCATATTGTGTAACAAAACGATGCCTTTGGTGTGATTTTAAGTGTGTTTGTAAACACTTGTTAATGTGATAGATAGGGCATTTTTTTGTTGTGTAAATATAAGGCAATTAGATTCTTTCATACAAATACGGAAAAAATAAATTACCTTTGTCGCGTGTTGTGGCAAATTTTTATAGTTTGTTCACGTATTAACCGGTACTTTTAAGCTTGAATCTTTTTTGTGTCGCTAATTAACAATTTGATGCAGAAAAGTTTTTCTTTAGACCACTTTAACTTCCCAATAAGTTATCTAGATTTAGGTAGAGTTGAATGTAATGCAACAAAAAATATAGCAAGTTTATAATTATGGGGAGATCTCAAGAAACATTTAATAAAAAGCAACGCGAAAAAAATCGCAATCTCAAGAAGAAAGAAAAACTCGAAAAAAAAGAGATGAGAAGACAATCTTCAGCAGGTGGGAGTGAGATTGATTGGGACAGTGCTCCGGTCAATAATACATTATCACAAGACGAAGAACGTCAGAAAGCGAATCACAGAAATCAGAATAAAGATTAATAACAACTAATACAAGTACAATGAAAAAAGGAGTAGTAAAATTCTTCAACAATGAAAAAGGATTCGGATTTATTAAAGATGACGAGTCAAGTGAAGATGTTTTTGTTCACAAAACAGGTTTGGTAGATAACATCAGAGAAGATGATCAAGTCGAATATGACGTGGAACAAGGACAAAGAGGCTTAAATGCTGTAAATGTGACTAAAGTTCAATAAACATAATTGAATCAGTTAAAACCCCATGTTTACATGGGGTTTTTTTATGTTAAATAATTTTTTTAAGCCAATTAAACCATTTAAATGGTGGATATTTAAATGGTAAATCAATCCAGGTGGGAGTTTGCAATATGGCTTTTGAGTTGCTAAAGCATTTAAAACCGTCATAACCGCGATAGGAACCAATCCCACTATTCCCAACACCACCAAATGGGAGGTTGTTATTCACAATATGAAGCAGTCCATCGTTAATACATGCCCCACCACTACTTGTTTTATTCATGACCTCTTTCGCTATTTTGTTTGGCCCGTAATAATAGAGAGCTAATGGTTTTTCATTTTGTTCGATGATTTCAAGTGCAGCAGAAAGCTCGTTAAATGTTAGAATGGGTAAAATGGGCCCAAAGATCTCTTCTTTCATCACGGCATCGTTTAGCCCAACATCACCAATAATTGTTGGTTGAATATATAAATTAGCTTTATCGGTTTTTCCGCCAGCCTTAATGGTTCCTTTTGAAAGTAATTCACTTAATCTTTCAAAGGCAGCATCATTTATAATTTTAGGATAAAACTTACTTTGCATTGGATTTTCGCCATAAGCCTTTGTCCAATAGTGATCAATTTTTGCAATAAGCTTATCTTTAACACTATGATGAACTAAAATGTAATCGGGAGCGATACAAGTTTGTCCAGCATTGATTGCTTTTGACCATGCTATTCGTTTTGCAGCAATTTCAATATTTGCATTTTCATCGACAATACACGGTGATTTTCCACCCAACTCCAAAACAACTGGGGTTAAAAAATCGGATGCCGCTTTCATGACAATTTTCCCTACTCTTGAGCTTCCCGTAAAAAAGATATGATCGAATTTATTTTTTAATAATAAGGTCGTCTCTGCTTTATCTCCTTGTACGACACAGATATAATCCTCTTCAAAAACCTCAGAGATCATTTTCTCCATGAGTAGGGCTGTATTTGGCGCATCCGCAGATGGCTTTAATATGGCACAACATCCAGAAGAGATGACTCCAACCAAGGGACAAAACACAAGCTGGAAAGGGTAGTTCCATGGTGCAATGATAAGAGAGACACCTAGAGGTTCATGTTGAATTTTACTTCTTGAAGGTAAAAGGTAAATAGGGGTCGCTACGCGTTGAGTCCTGGTCCATTTTTTAAGGTTTTTTAGGTGAAATTTAATTTCTGATTTTACCAAACTTATTTCGGTAAGGTAAGCCTCTTGAAAAGACTTATTCAGGTCTTTTTTTAAAGCGTCAGCTATTTCATTTTCGTATGATTCAACAACACTAAGCAGTTTTTTTAGTTTGTTTTTTCGGAAGGAAATATCTTTGGTTTTATGGCTTTTAAAAAAAGTCCTTTGTTTGTTTAAGAGTTTGTCAAGACGATTCTCAGTGAGTAGGTTCATACTCAAATGTAGTAAAATGGATTCTTATTCTTTGTTTTTAGAATCGATGAGTATCGTGACAGGTCCATTATTGATCAGCTCCACCTGCATATTGGCGCCAAATACCCCTGTTTTAATTTCATTCTTAACCAATGACTTCATCTTTCTGATAAAATAGTCATACAAAGGATTCGCTTTTTCAGGTTTTGCAGACCTAATAAAGCTAGGTCGGTTTCCCTTCTTCGTCATTGCATGAAGCGTAAATTGACTAATGAGAAGCATCGATCCCTCTGCATCATTGAGAGAAAGATTCATTTTTCCGTTCTCATCATCAAAAACCCGAAGTGCGGAACATTTTGAAGCCAAATAATCGGCATCTGATTCATCATCGTCATGTTCAATTCCAATAAAAACCAAGAGACCATTTTTAATTTGGGCGTATGGCTTCTGGTCAATATGAACCGTAGCTTTAGTTACACGCTGAACAACTATTCTCATTTAAATTCATTTCTTCGATATGGGTCTGTTTTATCCTCGTTCATTAATTGAAGATAAGTAATATACCTTGTTTCAAAAATTTCCCCACCTTGTACAGCTGACTTGATGGCACAATTTGGCTCTTCTATGTGCAAACAGTTGTGAAACTTACATTTCCCTAATAAATCTCGCATTTCTGGAAAATAATGGGCGTAGTGTTCTTTTTCTAGATCAACAAGACCAAAGGCCCTTATTCCTGGGGTGTCAATAATAAACCCTCCACTGCTCAACGCGTGCATTTCAGAAAAAGTCGTGGTATGTTTCCCTTGTTCATGTGCAGAAGAAATCTCTCCTACTCGAAGATTTAATTCTGGATCGAGTGTATTCACCAATGTCGTTTTTCCAACACCACTATTCCCAGAGATCATCACTTTTTTATTTTTAATGTCCTCCTTCATAAAAGCAACAGTTTTTGCATCTTTAGCTACAATTTTGTGACAAGGATAACCTATTTGGGAATATATTTTAATCAAGGCTTCAAGCTGTTTTAATTCGCTTGAATTGTATAAATCTGTTTTGTTAAATAAAATGGTTGTGGGGATTCTGAACGATTCGGCAGCAACAATAAATCGATCTATAAAGGCAATTTGAGTTACTGGTGATTTAAGTGTCGCAACCAAATACACCCTGTCAATATTGGCAGCAATAATCTGCATTTGTTTACTGAGGTTGGTAGATTTTCTAACCAGGTAGTTTTTTCTATCAGAGACGGCTTGTATTACATAATGGTTTTCATCCCCACTAGTCTTAATGATTAGCTCTACAATATCACCAGCGGCAATGGGGTTTGTCGTTTTTACCCCTTGTAAACGAAGCTTTCCTTTTATCGTCGCATCCACAGTTATATTTGATTCTAAAAGAACTTTATACCATTTACCCGTTGATTTGATTACTAAACCTTGCATATGGCAAAAGTACTTTACTTACGGCTCATTGAAAAGAAAAGAAACGAAATAGTTGTATTTTTGAGTATGTCAAACCTGCGATTCGGTCTTATCGGACAATCATTACAACATTCTTTCTCAAAACAGTTTTTTACAGACTTTTTTTTAAAAAACGATATAGATGGATCTTATGAAAATTTAGAATTTCAGCGTAGTGATTTCTTAAAATCATTTTTTAATGATGCCGTTTACAATTACAATGGCTTAAACGTGACAATACCTTATAAAGCGGCGGTAATTCCATTTCTCGATAGCATAGATGATGAGGCAAAAAGAATCGGAGCGGTAAATACGATTAAAGTTGTTTCGGGCAGATTAATCGGGTACAATACTGACGTTTTTGGATTTAGGCAAAGTATAAAACCATTTTTAACGAACAAACATGAAAAGGCAATGGTTATCGGAACCGGGGGAGCATCAAAGGCCATCGATTTTGTGTTGAAAAAAATAGGATTAGATGTTCTTTTTATCTCTCGTCACTCGAAAGATTCTGATAATATCTTTACCTATGAAGAAATCAATAATTATATGGTTGATGCCTGCAAATTGGTTGTGAACTGTACCCCTGTTGGTAGTTATCCTCTGATTAACGATGAGGTTTTCTTTCCCTATGAACATCTTTCAGAAGAACATTTGGTAATCGATCTCATTTATAACCCTTCCAAAACTATTTTCCTGGAAAAATCAGAAAATAATGGTGCTCAAATATTGAATGGTTCAAGTATGTTGAGAGAACAAGCAATGAAAAGTTGGCAAATTTGGAATCAGAAAAATTAAATATGAAGAGGGCGATTATCAGTTGCCGCTAATGCCGCTTCTTTAATTGCTTCCGTATAAGTGGGGTGTGGGTGACATATTCTTGCAAGGTCTTCCGCTGAAGCCCGATACTCCATTGCAGTAACAGCCTCCATAATTAAATCTGCAGCCCTTGGAGCAATCATGTGTACACCAAGAATTTCATCAGTTTGCTTATCGGCTAATATTTTTATCATACCACTAATATCCATACTCGCTCTTGCTCTTCCTAAAGCTCGAATAGGGAATATGCCTGATTTGTATTCTTTGTTATCCTTTTTAAGTTCTTGTTCAGTTTTTCCAACCGCTGCCACTTCAGGCCATGTATAGACGACACCAGGAATTAAGCTGTGGTTTATGTGTGGTTTTTGACCAGCCATAAATTCAGCGACGTAAACACCCTCTTCTTCTGCCTTGTGCGCGAGCATGGCACCTTTAACCACATCACCAATAGCGAAAATATTTGGCACCGCTGTTTGCATATTGTCATTGATGTCAATTTGCCCTCTTTCATTTACCTTGAGCCCCGCTTTTTCTATATTTAGTCCTTCTGTATAGGCTTTTCTGCCAACAGCAACCAAACAATAGTCAGCTTCCATTTCAACCTCTTGTCCTTTTTTGTTTAGCGCTTTCAGAATGACGTAATCTCCTTTGTTTACTACATTTTGAACTTGATGCTCTAAATGGAGTTTGAATCCTTCTTTTTTAAGAATTTTAGAAAATTCTTTACCCACCGTTTCATCCATAGAGGATAATATTCTTGATGAATACTCCACAATTTCTACTTGACTTCCAAGTCTCTTGTAGACAGATCCCAATTCTAAACCAATTACTCCACCTCCGATAACCAACATTTTCTTAGGAATTTCTCTTAGGTTCAAAGCCTCCGTAGAGGTGATGATTCTTTTTTTATCCGGTTCCATTCCTGGAAAGTAATTAGGTTTAGAGCCCGTAGCAATAATGAAATTCTTTGCTTTGTGGTGAGTTGGTTTCTCTCCTTTTTTCGTTACCTCAATGGTGTTTTTATCAACAAAAGACCCAATACCATGAATGACATCAATTTTATTTTTGTCCATTAAGAATTTAACTCCATCACAAGTTTGACTGATGACTTCATTCTTTCTTTTCATCATTTGATCTAAGTTCACCTTAAGGTCATTGAGGTCAATTCCATGCTTATCAAATGTGTGTGCTGCATTGTGATAATGTTCCGACGAATCTAGTAAGGCTTTAGACGGGATACATCCAACATTCAAGCAGGTGCCTCCCAAGGTGTCATATTTTTCTACTAATGCTGTTTTCATCCCCAATTGGGCACATCTAATGGCTGCTACATATCCTCCCGGGCCAGAACCTATTACAATTACGTCGTACATATTGCTGAAATTTTTAACAAAGGTAAAAATACTACAAACAATTCATTGACAAGAACTGTTGAATTTCTGAATTCCATACATTTTATTTTCTTTGTGAATTGATTCAAAATAATTTAGAAACTGTGACGCGTAAAAAAAAGATTTTACTTTTTGGTGTAGGCTGGCTAGGAAAAGAATTGGTTCAATCACTTCTGGCTCAGAAACATGATTTATATATCGCCACTAGGGATGTGAATAAGTGGATTGCTTATAAAGCAAAGCTTAAGCTGATTCGGGTAGACCTTTACTCACTTGTCCTGAATTATGATTCCGGGTCGTTTGATCTTGTGATTATTATGTTGCCTCCGAGTGGTTTTTCCAGCTATGAACAGATAATAAAAAATATCTGCGGCAAAATACCTGAAGCAAAACATGTCGTATTTACAAGCTCTACAGGGGTATATGAAAATCAAAACGAATCTGTCAACGAAGAATCGAAAGTGGATGAGAAGCATGTTGTATTCCATGCAGAACAGCAAATAGTAAAAAGTTTCCCAGGGAAGTATACCATTTTACGTTTGTCGGGGTTGATTTCCGAAGATAGACATCCAACAAAATATTTATTGAAAAAAGAGCAGAATTTAGGAGGTGACGTTCCTGTGAACTTAATTCATCGAACGGATGTGATTCGAGCCATAAACTGTCTTAAAGAAAGTGAACCGTCATCGGAAATTTATAACCTCAGTTATCCTGAAAACCCATCTCGAAGTGATTATTATAATTTTTTCGCAAAGAAATTTTATGGTCGTTTAATTCATTTCTCAGGAGGAGGTAATGGTAAAACAATTATTGGCTCAAAATTTGTAAAAAAATATGGATATCAATACAAAATGTCAATTTGGGATGTGCAATTAAACAACATTTAGGTCTAATTTGCGTCTAACTACTAGTTATGAGAGGAATAGCATTCATCTTCTTTTTTATGATGGCTTTAATTAGCCGCGCCGACCATATTATTGGAGGTGATATCTATTATGATGATTTAGGTGGAGGGAATTATAAATTTTACATTACCATTTACAGAGACTGTAATGCCGAGGGGGCCTGGTTTGATGACCCTCTTAAGCTATCGATTTACAATAACAATAACCTCGTTCAAAATGTCAATGTTTTTTTCCCTGGTTACATTACTTTGCCTTTAGATTTTAATAATCCTTGTGCAACAGCTCCAACGGATGTTTGCGTTCAAAGAGCTATTTATGAAAAGACAATTTTTCTCCCATCAATTGCAGGTGGGTATACTGTGTCATATCAAAGGTGTTGTAGAGGACCCAATGTTACAAACATTGTAAATCCCGATGATACAGGGTTAACGCTTTCTACCCATATTCCTGGATCGGAAACAGGGATTGTAAATAACAGTAGTCCAAGGTTTTCAAATTATCCGCCGACATTGCTTTGTGTTGGAGAGGAATTGGTTTTTGACCATTCGGCTACAGATCCTGATGGGGACGATTTGGTATATACCTTAGTTTCGCCATATGCAGGAGCGAGTTCTCTAGATCCTGCTCCGAATCAGTCTCCACCTCCACCATATTTCCCAATACAGTGGATTGGAGGGTTTAATGCTTCCTCCCCTTTGGGTCCTGGGTCTATAAGTTCGATTGATGCAAATGGCATATTTACAGTAAATCCAAGCATCATAGGCTTAATGGTGGTCGGAGTTCGGGTACAGGAATACAGAAATGGACAGCTTATCGGAGAAACGATAAGAGACTTTTTATTTAAGGTTTTTGATTGTAATATCACCATGCAGGCAATACTACCTACTCAAGATGAGTTGAGCTCTTTTATTTCGTACTGTCAGGGACTTACAGTTGAGTTTGAAAACAATTCGTACGGCGGCACAAATTATTCATGGGATTTTGGAGTTCCCGGAACGAACTCTGATGTGAGTTCTACATTTAACCCCTTTTTTACTTACCCTTCTCCAGGTGATTATATTGCTCAGCTTATAGTCAATCCAGGATGGGACTGTACGGATACAGCATATATAGAAATTACCGTGAACAATCCTTTTTCGTTGTCATGGGAATCCGAGGATTCTTTATGTATTACGGGAAATGATTTTGAGTTTACCGGGGTTTCTAGCAATTTGTCAGCAAATTTTCAATGGGAATATATATTAATTGATAATAAAAAAATGAGAAATG
>ERZ1047821.991-NODE-991-length-18886-cov-5.820137_pt1 | contig 18886 bp, 12 predicted proteins | sample MGYA00383096_ERZ1047821 | MGnify/ENA primary metagenome ERZ1047821 (study PRJEB29581, sample SAMEA5548366) | metagenome | biome: marine; feature: coastal; material: water | depth 25 m | study: Short-term variability in the microbial, nano- and picoplankton... | reverse complement strand
CGGGAAGGCTCTTCCGAGAAGATTTCGGCATATGTTTCCAACGGCAGTTTCGGACGGCGGTCATAGGTGAACAGGCCGTTCTGCTCTTGTTCGACATCGGTCAACTGGGTGTAACACCAACCTCTCATATGAGGCACAGCGTTGACCGCGCGAACCTGGGCGCGAACGCGCGCTTCGAAATCACTCAGGGAGCTCGGCGGGACACCATATCCCCAAGCCACGCCTTCATCTCGTTTAGGTCGTTCCGTATCGGGATTGGCAAACAGCTCCCCGCCTCCGTTGAAGTTCGTGACAAACTCAGTGCCGGTCCCGTCTAGATCGAAAGCCGCGCCGCCAAACTCATCGAGGATATAGGGTTGGCCCTCATATTCCGGCTCACTTTGCGGCGCATCTCTATAGACGTTTGGATACGGGGACATTTGCGCATGAAGCTCTTTCGGATCCTGCACATAACTATGGACGGTCCAGATATCTGTATCGCGATGAACCCAACCAGATGCGTCGTTGACTGGTCTGCTCGGGTCAATCGCACGGGTGACAGCGGCCAGGCGCTCGATCACCCGCAAATGTGGTTCTTCAATTGGTTCGCCGCGCCCTTTGTCCCCACCGCTTTCATTATGCGGCGACCATATGATGATTGATGGGTGGTTGCGACATTGACGAACAATCTGGACCCATTCTTCCAAAAGATTACCGTTGGCCTCCTCGGCCTCGGGGTTGGCGCCCCACGACGGGCTTTCGCCCCATGTGAGGTAGCCCAATCTGTCTGCCCAATAGTGCCAGCGCGGTTCAAATACCTTTTGATGAAGGCGCGCACCGTTGAAACCAGCTGACATTGACAGCTCGATGTCACGACGAAGCGCTTCATCATTGGGCGCAGTCCAGATACCGTCTGGGTAAAACCCCTGATCCAAGACAAACCGGTGATAGATCTCATGACCATTGAGCAGTATCCGGTCTCCGGCGAGGCTGACATCGCGCAATCCGCAGTAGGATTGGACGCGGTCTATGACCTCATCTCCTCGGCGGATTTCGTAGGTCAGATCATACAGCACGGGGTGACCTGGCGCCCACGGTTGCGGGTCTGGCACGGTCAGTATCAACGGCTGGCCAGGACGCAGTGAACGCCAACCCTGTGCCACCGGCTCGTTGTCCAATCTCGCAGTCGCGTGAAATGTCAGACCGTGGTCACCGACACTCGCTTCCGGGGTAAGGGTGATTTGCCCGTCAGCGTCGGCCGCAACAGCCACATCCCTAAAGTAGCTCGAACCGGCTGCCTCTATCCAAACGCTCTGCCAGATGCCGGTTGTACGAGTATAGAAGCAACCCCATGAATGCTGTCTGGGGCTTTGCTTTCCGCTAGGTTGCATCCCATCTTTCAGATGATCCTCTGCGTGAACCACCAGGCGGCACATGCCGTCATTCAGATGATCGGTCAAATCTACAGTGAACAGGGTCGACCCGCCCCGATGAAGCGCAATCTCGTTTCCATTGGCGTAGACGCGGGCCTGCCAGTCAACAGCGCCAAAATGGATGAGGACCTTTTGGCCGGCCCAGTCAGACGGAACTGAAACATCACGCGCGTACCAGACGCTCTGCATGAACCCAATCTCGTCAATTCCGGAAAGTTCGCTTTCGGGAGCAAATGGCACCAAAATTTTTCGATCGAAACCCGAGCCATCGCTTCGGTCGGTGATTTCGACGCCGGTGTCGATCGAAAAATCCCATTCCCCGTTCAGACTAATCCAGCGGTCACGGAAATACTGGGGGCGCGGGAGCTCGGCGCGAGGCATATCCGCATTCGTGAAATCTTTACCCGCGCGGGTCATGTGGCATCACACATAACCGGTTGGCCGGATATGTGTGACTCGGTTGCCTTCTGCGCGAGATAGGATGCCCGGTAGCCGTCTGATAAACCGGGTGACACAGTTGCGCCGGAGGCGACTGCATCAAGGAATGCTGCAGCCTGAATGAAATAGGCCTCTCGGTAGCGGACCAGCCAATCCGTGGCGATTAACTCGCGGTGCAAACCACCGTTGTCTTCTTGGAGCACCAGCGGGCCTGCCGGATTTTCAACGGTCAATTTTCCGCCTGCGCCGAAGGCCTCGACCCGCTGATCATACCCATAGCTCGTCCGCCAGCTGTTCTGGATTACCACTTGCTGGCCACGAGAACCACGCAACAGGGTCGTCGCGGTGTCGATGTGGCCAACAGCCTTGTAATCTGAGTTTATCAGGACACTGCCCATGCACATGACTTCAGTCAATTCGTCATCAAGCAACCAACGTGAGAGGTCAAAATCGTGGATTGCCGTTTCGACAAGCAGACCGGCCGAATTTTGAAGGTCATCCGCCGGTGGTGCGAGATGATCGCGACTGACAATCCGAAGTTGTTCGACGGGGCCGATTGCACCGGTTTCGATTCTGCGCTTAAGTTCAGCCATATGTGGATCAAACCGGCGATTGAACCCCAATTGTATGTGGTCTTGGTGGGGCTGCAACGCTGGCATCGCGGCATCGATGGATGCTAAATTCTCGCCCAGTGGTTTTTCGCAAAAGACGTATGCACCGGTTTCGGCCGCCCGCTTTATCTGTTCGAGATGTGCAAATGGCGGGCTGACAATAAAATACGCGTCGAACTTGGATTTCGACAAGGCATCATCAACCGACATGCACTCTGCGCCCAGGTCTTCCGCCAGTTTTCTGGCGCGTGGTTCGTCGGCGTCGCATAACGTCAAGCTCTTGACGGTCGCGCATTTGAGGATGCTTCTGGCGTGCAGGTCCCCCATGCCACCGCAACCCACAAGACAAACACCCAAGCCGGATTTTTCAGATGGCATCACAATATGTGTTCCTTTCAAAGGTAAGATGGTGCCGCGCCAAAAGATCGGAAATATAGGCCATTGAAGTCGAGGCCATTTTAGGAGGATCGGCTTTCAAGGGATCCTGCTCGGCTTCGACAAGCAGCCAACCGTTATAGCCGTCCACGGCAATCTTTTGGATCAGCGGTTCAAAATCCAGGTCGCCGTCGCCGGGCACCGTAAAGATACCGTCGTGGACAGCCTGATCGAAAGTTGTGCGCCCCCGATCAAGGGACGCATTGACCGCCTGTCGCATATCCTTGAGGTGAATGTGCGAAATTCTGTCCCACCATTGGTTCATGACTTCTTTGTAGTCGCCACCAGCCAAAGCAATATGGCCCGTATCCAACAAGAGACGAACCGAGGGACCAACGGCTTTCATGAATTGGTTAATCTCTTCGACAGTCTCCACCGGCATCATCACATGGGGGTGATAAACCAGCGTAAGACCAGCCTCGGTCACGCGATCCGCAAACCGGGTGACCCGAGCCGCATAACTGGCCAGATCGATCGAGCTTAGCGGAGGCGTGGCATCGAAAAACGCCGATGAACCCCCGACCGGTCCACAGGCACATTCCCCATACACCATAAGCTTGCACCCAAGCGCGATGAGGTGCGCAATTTCTGGTTCGGCGTCGGACCACTCATCTTCCGGTGATCGTTCGCCAAGCCGCCCGGAATACCAGGCTGTGACCGGGACAAGCCCCTTTTCGCTGAGCGTCGAAAGAACACTCGACGCGTCCTCTGGAAATTTTCTTCCCAGTTCGACACCATTGAACCCGGCCATCGCTGCCTGAGTTATGCATTCTTCATAGCTGATGTGATCGCCAAGCTCCAAAATACTTTGGTTGGTCCAGGTCAGAGGGCTTATTCCAATTTTTAGATTTGTCATGTGTTTAGATTACCCGCCGATCCAGTGTCTGAAGGTTTCTTGCATTTCCGCGCGCCCTGAAGCCGTGCACCAACCGTTGAAGTGCGCAATTTCACCAGATAAAACCAATGGATGCCAAAATCTTGACCTACTGCCCTTTACATTTATGAGCCGCAGTTCTGTCATACGATGCATTGTTTGACTCCGTCAGACGTGCTGTTGTTTACTGTGATCTGTATTGCACTGCACACGTGTGCAGTCCAGAGAATTTGTGCTATGCGGCATTAATTGCATTCGTCTATTTCACCGGGCCCCGGGGAACCGGCCGTCTGTGGGATATCCAAAAGCATGGGTGTTGGCGGCCCGATTGCGCGGCTATAGTCTTCGTGCACAGCGCGACTGCTGCCATCGAATGGCGGAAACAGAAGGACAGAAAGCGGAATGGTTAAAAATTTTGAGGGTAGCCGGGCAAAGGAAGTCGCGGAGCGCGCCGGGGTTTCGCGGTCGGCCGTTTCCAGAGCTTTCAATCCGGATTCCTATCTTGATCCCAAAAAGCGGGCGCGGATTCTGAAAGTCGCGGGGGAAATAGGGTATCAGCCCAATATGGCCGCCCGGGCAATGGTATCCAACCGTAGCCATCTGGTGGCCGTCCTTCTGCCAGCACTTCAGCACCCATGGGAAAGTCAGGAGCTGGATGTCTTGATCGGGGAGCTGCAAGCCATCGGGTTCGCGACGCTTGTGTATAAAATTCCCACTGCTGACCTCCAGATTGCGCAAGTTTCGCATCTGCGCGCCTACAACCCCGATAGCGTCATCGTATATTCTGACGGGTTGCCGACAGAAGGGGTGAAGTCGCTATTTAATCGCGCACGCCCCATATATCCGGTCTATGTGGATGCTGATGCCTGTGACCTTGCCAGCGATTCCAACATAAACCAGGGGTTCGATCGCCTTGAGATCGATCAGCGCCCGGGCATCAGGCGCGCGATGGGTATGTTGGCGGGGAGTGGCTGCAAAACGATGGTTTGGTTAGCTGGCGACGATTCAACTCAGTCGAACATCGACCGCCAAAAAGTTGTGCTTGGATATGCGAAGCAATACGGGCTCTCGGTTAGCGAAAGTATTCCGGGCGATTACTCATACGAGCGCGCGCGCGAGGAGATTTGCGCCTATTTTCGAGCACATCCAATGGTGGATGCACTTGTCGCAGCTAATGACGTTAGCGCCTTTGGGGCGATGGATGCCTTGCGCCATGATCTTGGGCTGAAGGTCCCCGAGGATGTTAAAGTTGTTGGCTTTGACAATATCAGGCAATCTAACTGGAAAAGCTACGACCTTACCACCGTGGGTATGGACATTCACCAGCGTGTGCGTGCGCTTGTCCGGTTGATACGCAGCCGCCTTAAAGAGCCGGATGCGCCGGATCTGTACGAGCGTGTAGAAACCAGACTGATTGTTCGGGGAACGGTCATATGACAGGCTCTGCTGCGCCTGGTGGCACGGATGGGCAACCCATCCATCTGATTTTCAAGACACATCTGGACATTGGTTTTACAGACTACGCTGCCAATGTGCGCCTGCAATACCATGACAATTTCTTGCCTTCTGCGATTGTGACCGGTGAACATTTCTGGCACGAAAACCCAGAGAAACCGAAATTTATTTGGTCAACCGGCGCCTGGCTTATTCACGAACACCTTGAGAAGGGACCACCCGAAAGCCGCAAGAAACTGGAGCGGGCGATTGAACGTGGTTTGATTGACTGGCACGCATTACCTTACACAACACATACCGAGTTTTTGTCAGCCCAGCTTTTTAACGCTGGCTTGGAGTACAGCCGCGACCTCGATAGGCGATTTGGACGGCAGACGACCGCAGCCAAGATGACGGATGTTCCAGGCCATACAATTGGCATCGTTCCTTTGCTGGCGCAGGCGGGCGTGCGTTTCCTGCATATTGGCGTCAATTCGGCAAGCATGCCTCCGGATGTCCCGCCGGTTTTTCGGTGGCGCGTTCCTGGTGGCGATGAAATCGTCGTGATGTATCAAAATGACTATGGCGCGACCTGTTTCCCCATCGGCATGGATCAAGGGATCGGTTTCGCCCACACTCAAGATAATATTGGCCCTCAAAGCATTGCGCAGGTTGTCGAGGCGCATCGATTGATGGTCGCCGAAAATCCGGGTTCGCAAATAATCCCTTCGACCCTAACAGAATATGGAAATATCCTTTGGCAGGAACGCGAACGGTTTCCCGTCGTCACGCAAGAGATAGGCGATAGCTGGATACACGGTGTTGGAAGCGCCCCGTCGAAAGTTTCGCGTTTCATGGGATTGCGAAGGCTTTATGACACATGGGCGCGCGAAGGCCTGACCCCGCAAAGGCAAATGATGGGGCGGAATCTGGGGATGATCGCCGAACATACATGGGGCGTCGACATCAAAACCTTTTTGCGCGACGCCGCCGCTTGGAATCGGAGCGATTTCATCTATGCGCGCGAAAATGACCCGAAGTTTGCGCTAACCGAAGCGTCCTGGTGCGAACAGGACACATTGGTCGACATTGCCCTTGCAGATTTGAATGACTACGACCGGATTGTTGCAGAAAAGGCGGCAGCCAAACCAGGAATTCGACCATTGGCCGACGAAGTCCTGCCGCAGTCACGAATTGAACTTGGCGAGGGACTGCTCGAATTTGACAATGCTGAAGGTGCCCTGAGTGCCGTACGCTTTCCCAACGGCGAAACCCTGCTTGCCGGAAACGGGCCTATGGCAGGTCTGACATACGAAAGCTATGACGCCGATGACTACGAGAGTTATAAGAACAGCTACCTGACACAAAGGCTATATTGGTGCGAACAGGACCATGGAAAGCCCGGATTGGAAAACGCGCGTACGTCATATTCTGGTGTATTTCGGCCGTCCTGGATGGGTGTTGCCGAAGGTCCAGAAGGTGGCCTGGTCAGCAAGTTCAATTTCCCTACGCAGGCCACAAAAGAACTTGGCGCGCCTCGTGAAACAGAAATCCGGTTTGAATTCATCAACTCAGACACCCTGGCGTTGACGGTCTGTTACTTTGGCAAGCCTGCAAACCGCATGCCTGAGGCGTCATTCTTGACGTTTGCCCCGACGGTTGACCCTAAAACTTGGCGATTTCAGAAACTTGGGTATCCGGTTGATCCAAAGGATGTGGTGCATCGCGGAAACCGGCAACTGCACGCAGTTCAATCGGTGACCTGCGTTTCGCATGCAGGCCAGAATTTGACTGTCACACCTTTGGATTGTCCGCTTGTTGGCCCGGCAGAGGCATCTTTCCTCGATTTCTACACCGGCGATATCACCATGAACGCAGGCATCCGGTTTTGTTTGCACAATAACAAATGGGGCACGAACTTTCCGATGTGGTGCGAAGGCAATCTGACATTTCGCTTCCTCATAACACTCCAAAGCGCCTAGTTGATTTTTTTCGTCCTCTGCTGAGCCACCCCCATCAAAGCATCACCTACAATTTCGGCTAAACGTTGGATTCCAATTTTCTATCTCTGTTTGTGGGCGGTGGGTGGAAGAAATTTGAAGACACGGGCGATCGAAATTGCTAGAAGTGAGTTGTATGCACACGTGTGCACATTGGGGGGCCTATAAATAATTGTGCAAAATTCGGCTCCATCACCGGCGATAGGGAGAATAATCAATGAAAATCACCTTAAGAAATGGCTTGGCCATTGTCGGGTCCGTGGCTTGCGCTGCCTGGTCCACGACCGCAATTGCCCAAAGCTGTACTGCCTTCAACGAAGCTCCGATGCTGGCCGCAAATGTTGCGTCCGGCGCGCTACCACCAGTGGCTGACCGTCTTCCGGCGGAACCAATGGTCGCGCCGGTCGCCGAGCAGATCGGCACCTACGGCGGCACAATGGTTGATTCGACCGGCGGCAACCGTCTGGCGGAATTCCGGCACTTTGGCTATGAGCCGCTTGTTCGCTGGTCGGTCGATGGCGGCGAAGTTATTCCCAATGTCGCCAAAAGCTGGGAAGTGTCCGACGACGCTACGACCTATACGTTCAACCTTCGCGAAGGAATGAAATGGTCCGACGGCGAAGACTTTACCGCTGACGATATCGTGTTCTGGTGGGAAAATGTTGAAACCAACCTAGACATTCAGTCCAAGCCACGTGGATTTTTCAAAGTCGCTGGCGAGGCCGCGACTGTCAGCAAGATTGACGACTATACTGTGTCATTTTCCTGGTCCAAGCCACATGGTTTGTTTCTTGAGAATCTGGCGACGCCTTATGGGGTTCGCGTCGTACAATTTGCCGAACATTTTCACAGCCAGTTCATCAAGGGTCTGAACCCCGATGGCGTAGCAGAAATGATGGCCGCAGCCGGGGCAGAAGATTACACCCAGTGGTGGACAGCAAACGTCGGAAGCTACGGCAAACAGTCGGAATACAATAACCCCGACCGGCCGTCTGTCCACGCATGGATCCCTCGAGAGCCGTTTCTTGGAAAAGAGCGTTTCACATTTGAACGCAACCCATATTACTTCAAAACCGATGCTGAGTGTAACCAGCTTCCATATATCGACAAGCGCGAGTGGGTGGTCACCGGCGATCCCGAGATTCAGCTGGCGAAGTCTCTTACAGGTGAAGTCGATATCAGCCGCGTGAATATCTCGACGCCCGCAAACCGCAGTGTGTTCTTTGACAACATGGAACAGGGCAACTTCAGGCTGATTAAGGCTGATTCAGCAGATATGAACGTCGCGAACTTCCAATTCCCTGAAAACCATCCAGATGAATTCCGTGCGTCGGTATATCAGAACAAGGATTTTCGGATTGGTTTGTCCCTTGCGATCGATCGCGAAGAACTGATCGACGTGATATTCCTGGGTCAGGGTGAACCCTATCAGGTTGCGCCAAGCCCGCGCTCGCCGTTCTACTCAGAAGCGTTGGCCAAACAATACACCGAGTTCGATCCTGAAACTGCAGCAGCGCATCTTGATAATGTTCTACCAGAGAAGGACGGCGAGGGTTTCCGTCTTCGCCCGAACGGTGAACGGTTTACCGTCGTTATCGCGGTCAACAAAGACTTCAAGTCCGACTGGGTTGACATGATGGAGCTGATCAAAGGGTATTGGGATGCCGTCGGTGTTGACACTGTGATCGAAGTTCTTTCGGATGCGACTTCGGTTAGTCGGCGGGGTGCGCCTGACAACGACATTGGTCTCTGGCTTTCCGAGAACGGTGCAGGACGCCTGCCGATTCTCAGGGCCGATGAGATGCTCGGTGGCGACAAAGATCTCGACTGGTGGAAATGGCATGAAACTAAAGGTGCCGAAGGCACAGAGCCGCCTGCAAATGTTCAGCGTATGCTGGTTCTGCAGGATCTGATCCCTACCGTTGTGGGGGAACAGCAGGATGCCGTGGTGGCAGAATATATCGCGCTTCTGACCGATAACTTTCCGCGGATCGGTATCGCGTTGCCGTCTGGTAACTACCGTGCGGTCAACAACCGTTTGCGCAATGTACCGGAACCGTTGATGGAAGGCTGGCTCTATCCCGGGATATCGCCTGCGAACTTCTCGACTTTTTACATCGATCCTTCGAAGTAATAGGTTCTAATACAATTAAAAGGGGCGTTCGCGCCCCTTTTCTTGACTAGAGGAAACGGGTCGGAACCAATCAATGGCAAGATTTCTACTCAGACGGCTATCGCTAATGCTTCTGACGGTTTTTGCTATCACGGTCATTTCGTTTTTTATCATCGTTCTGCCACCGGGCGACTTCGTCGACCGGCTGGTGCTTGAGGCCAATCAATACGGCGAAGTTTTCGAACAGCACGAGATCGACGACCTTCGCCGGTCATACGGGTTGGACCGCAGTGCGGTGGAACAATATTTAATCTGGATGCGCAACATCCTGTTTCGCGGTGACTTCGGCTATTCTTTTGGATGGGACGTGCCGGTTGCGGATTTGATCGGCCAGCGCCTTGGCCTGACTGCGCTTTTGTCAATCGTAACCCTGCTATTCATATGGACAGTCGCTATCCCGATTGGGATTTATTCGGCGGTCAAAAAATATTCGCTTGGCGATTATGTCGCGACATTCGTTGGTTTCATCGGGTTGGCCATACCGAATTTCCTGCTTGCGCTCGTGCTTCTCTACTTCTCGTTTCGCTACATGGGTCAAAGCGTAGGGGGCCTTTTTTCACCCGAATATGTCAATGCGCCCTGGTCATTTGCGCGGGTGCTGGACCTGATATCACACCTTTGGATTCCGACGATCGTTCTTGGCACAGCTGGCACGGCAGAAGTCATCCGGAAAATACGCGCAAATCTGCTGGACGAACTGCATCGACCTTATGTACTGACCGCCCGCGCAAAGGGCCTGCCCGAGACACGTATGTTGCTGAAGTACCCGGTCCGTCATTCGCTTAACCCGTTCGTGTCCGACCTCAACGACCTTTTCGTCAAAATCATCTCCGGCGAAACCATTGTGGCCGTCGTACTTGGCCTGCAAACCACAGGACCATTGCTGTTGCAGGCGCTGAAAGAAGAAGATCTTTATCTGGCATCCTCGCTTATCATGTTCTTGAGCTTTCTTGCAGTCCTTGGAACGTTGTTTTCCGACCTCTGTCTGATGGCACTTGACCCCCGGATTCGCCGCCAGGCAAATGAGGGGGATTTGATGTGATGATCAAGCTGCACTCGGGAGTATCCGCACTGGTGTGTGAGGACAGGCCATGAGCGCCCGAATTGAAAACGCCAGCTATGGCGTGTTGATCTGGCGTCGTTTCAAACGGCACAAGCTGGGTGTTTTGGGGGCATTCATAACTGGGGCTATCTATTTCGTCGCAATGTTTTCCGAGTTCCTCGCGCCACATGGGCAAGGGACCTACAAGGCCCGCGATGTCTATGCCCCGCCGCAATTTGTCCGGTTCATGGTCGAAGACCAGGCCGGCGACCGCAGATTTCAGCTTCATGTTCTGGGCTACAAATCATCGGTTGACTACGATTCCGGCAAACGAACTTTTGTGCCCGACCCGCGAAAGATCATCCCGTTGGGTTTTTGGGTCCAGGGTGATCCCTATAAGTTCTGGGGACTTGTCAAAATGGACCGACATTTGTTCGGCCCCGTAAATTCAAGGGACCGCGTCTACTTTTTTGGGGCCGATCGGTTGGGACGGGATGTATACAGCCGAACCATCCACGCGACCCGGGTGTCAATGACCATCGGTTTGGTGGGTGTCTCACTTAGCCTGATACTGGGTATAACAATCGGCGGATTGTCAGGATATTTCGGAGGTTTTGCGGATCTGGGCATTCAGCGTGTCATTGAGATCCTGCAATCGATCCCGTCGATCCCGCTTTGGATCGGGCTTGCGGCTGCAATCCCACCAACCGCACCGCCTTTGCAAACATACTTCCTGATTACCGTTATCCTTTCGATCATCGGCTGGACCGGTCTTGCGCGGGTGGTCAGGGGGCGTTTCATGGCGTTGAAGGATGAGGATTTCATTAAATCGGCACGGCTGGACGGCAACAAGCCGGTCCGGATCATAGGTCGCCACATGGTGCCGAACTTTCTGTCCCATATCATTGCCGTCGTGACGCTTGCCATTCCGGGTATGATCATCGCGGAGACCTCGCTGAGTTTTCTTGGTATTGGGCTCAGGCAACCGGTCGTAAGCTGGGGCGTGTTGCTTCAAGAAGCACAAAACCTCAAATCTATCTCGACCGCGCCGTGGCTTTTCCTGCCGGGGCTGGCGGTCGTGATTGCCGTATTGGCGCTGAACTTTCTGGGCGACGGCCTTCGCGACGCTGGTGATCCCTATGAAAGCTGATCTGCTGATGTCGATCGAGGGCCTTTCGGCTTCATTTCAGGACGAAGACGCACGTCTTCAGGCGTTGAAAGACGTCAGTTTTGACATTCCGAAAAGTAAAACGGTCTGTCTGGTCGGGGAATCGGGCTGCGGAAAGTCGGTAACGGCGCGCGCGATCCTGCGCATTCTTGGGAAGAATGCCGAAATTGATGCCGGCAAGGTCCGCTATAAACAGGTTGATGACACACAGTTGGATATTGCGGCATTACCCGCGACATCATCCGAACTTCAGCAGCTTCGCGGTAACGATGTTACCATGATCTTTCAAGAACCGATGACGGCGATTTCGTCGTTCTATACGATCGGGAACCAGATCACAGAAGCATTGCGCCAGCACGAAGCCCTTTCAAAAGAAGCCGCTCGAAAACGAGTGATCGACATTCTGGAAGCGGTTGGAATGCCGGACGCCGAGGCGCGAATAAATTCATATTCGTTCGAATTGTCCGGTGGCCAGCGTCAGCGCGCGATGATTGCGATGGCACTGGTAACCAATCCGCGCCTCCTTATTGCTGACGAACCTACAACCGCATTGGATGTGACAACCCAGGCGGTGATACTCGACCTGATGCGCGATCTTCAGAAAAAGCTTGAGATGTCGGTTCTGTTCATCACTCACGATCTGGGCGTAGTGGCCGAAGTCGCCGACGAAGTGGTGGTCATGTATTTAGGCGAAGTGGTTGAAAGCGGCCCCGTGGAGCAGATATTTTCTGCCCCGCGCCACCCTTACACCCGCGCGTTGTTGTCTGCCGCACCGCGCTACGGGGGCGGCTCGGCGCGGCTTCCGGTTATTCCTGGAATGGTACCATCGCTGATAGACCGACCTAAGGGATGTGCCTTTGCGACCCGTTGCGCCTACATGAAGCCGGGTCTGTGTGATTTAAGCCGACCAGACATCGTTGACGGGCCGACGCGTGTGCGTTGTTTTCTGGATCGCGCCGGTGTGCCCGAGATTTTTGAACGAGCCGCCGATGTCCCCGAACCAACGCTTCCTGAGGTATCCGGACCTAAATCGACAGAGGTTGCCCTTGCCGTCGACAATGTGTCCAAGCGTTTTGTGCGGCGAAGCGGAACGTTCCGCCGGACCGAGCAGATAACTCGCGCCGTCTCGGATGTGAGCCTTGAACTCCACTCTGGCGAAACCCTCGGGTTGGTCGGGGAATCTGGCTGCGGAAAATCGACACTGGGACAGAGCATCGCCGGTCTGATCGATCCCTCGGACGGTCGCGTAAGTCTTTCCTATGGTGGTGATATGCGCGAAATTTCACACCTGCCGGAGCCAGAGCGGCGCAAGGTCTGGCAGGATATGCGCTTTGTCTTTCAGGACCCGTTTGCGTCGCTCAACCCACGCATGACGGTTTTTGAGCTTATTTCGGAACCTCTTCGGGTCGGACCTTCCAAAATTACCAACCGAAAAGATATGCAGGACCGGGTTTATGGCGCAATGGAACGTACAGGGTTGAACCCGGATCAAAGCGTCCGTTATCCGCACGCCTTTTCCGGTGGGCAACGTCAGCGGATCGGCATCGCCCGGGCGCTTGCCCCAAACCCGCGTATCGTTATCGCGGACGAACCGGTTTCAGCGCTTGATGTTTCAGTACAAGCGCAAATCCTGAACCTCTTTCAAGACCTGCAGCAGGAACTTGGGCTGACCTATCTGTTTGTGTCACACGACCTTAACGTCGTCTCAAACATCTCTGACCGAGTGGCCGTCATGTATGCGGGCCGCATCGTTGAGGTGGCACAAACTGACCAAATTTATCATGCACCGCGTCATCCGTATTCGTCAGCCTTGCTTGGTGCAGTCCTTATTCCCGAGTTCAAGGCGGTAAAGACGGTTCGCGCGGCCCTGCAAGGGCAACCACCAAACCCCGCAAACCTGCCGCCCGGGTGCGCCTTTGCGCCCCGTTGTTCATTCGCTACTGACATTTGCCGACAAGTACAGCCGTTAATCGAGCCGGATGGGGCGGATCGGTTGACAGCCTGCCATCGCAAGGACGAGATTTCTCTGACCGGAGTCAAAACATGAACCACACAGCGCCAATAGCTGGCGCAGAATTGTAAGGGTGGCAAAATGAAGCAGATTTTTGAAGGCCACCTGACGCTTGATCACATGGCCACACATGTGGCGCATCACTTCACGGTTCCTGAGGGGGTCGGAACATTGCGGTTCAGTTTTTCGTACGATCCGCACCACCCCGGGGTCGGGTCTATCACGCACCAGCTTAGTATATCCGTATACGGGCCCCACAGTGCGCGCGGGACACGCCACAACAACAAAGATCAAAGCCCGGTGATATCCAGCGACTGGGCGTCACCGGGGTATCTGCCCGGACCGATCGAACCCGGCGAATGGGTGGTAGAGGTTGACGTCCACAGGATATTGCCACCGGGAAACGTCACCTACAATCTGGGTGTTGACTGGTCCGCTGAGGACACGGTTGAGCCGCCGGCAGATCCGCCCGACCAGCATGAAACGCCAAAACGGCGCGGGCCAGGATGGTACACCGGTGACCTGCACGGCCACACGTTTCACTCTGACGGAGACTTTAGCCCTGCTGAATATTTGGCGGTCGCTCATGGGCGAGGTTATGATTTTGTCGCACTCACCGACCACAACACATTTTCAGCCGTGCCCGAACTTTCGGCGCTTGCGGGTGACGGGATCACGGTGATCGGTGGCGTAGAGCTGACAACATTCCACGGACATGCAGTGGCGCTGGGGCTTGATGGGTGGACTGAGTGGCGTGTCAAAGAAGGCGCGACCATGAGTGGTATCGCCACGGCGCTGCAAACAGCCGGAGCAATGTACATCATCGCGCACCCAAAAAGCGAGGGGCATCCATTTTGCACGGGTTGCCGTTGGGCCTATTCTGACATGCTGCCAGGCCCGGCGCGCCACGTCGAGGTTTGGAACAACGCCTGGATTGGACGTGCCAACAACGAACAGGCAGTAGGGTTGTTTTATCAATGGCTCAATACTGGGCTGCGTTTGGTTGCCACGGGCGGTACCGACACACACCGCCCGATGCCGGAAAGCTATCGAATTCCAAGGAACCGGGTCTATGCGCATGACAACACGTCCCAAGAAATTCTGGCGGCCGTAAAACGTGGCCATAGCTATGTCACCAGCGGTCCGGACCTCAGTTTCCATGCCATGTCTTCAGATGGAAAAAAAACCGCGATGGGTGACATCGCATCCCCAGGTTCGCAATCGCTTTGGTGCGAATGGAACGTGGCAAGCGAAGACGCACCGCTACACGCGCGTCTGATTTCCCAGTCAAACGTAATTCAACGATGGGATTGCTCAGCCCAAAGCGTGGCGACATTTGAAATTGCCGCCGAATCCGGTCAATGGTTTGTACTGGAATTGCGCGATCTGGACGGCGAGCTTTATGCCCTTTCCAATCCGATTTTCGTGGGCAAAAGCCCACAGGACTGGCGGTAAAAGTTGTACCGGATATATCTCATGATTGGTGCCGAATGAGCATCGAGACACCAGCGCTTGTACCGGTTGAAACGTTAGTCATTTCGCGTAAAGTCACAAGGGCCGACAAAAAGGCCACGCCCTTCTTGGAGGTGCCTTTTAATGTGCCTGACGGCACTACACGGCTTGAAGTGACGCTGGACTACGGCAAGACTGATGACTGTGTTCTGGACTTGGGTATTCTGGACAGCTCAGCGACAGACTTTCCTACCTGCACTGGCTTTCGCGGCTGGAGCGGTGGCGCACGCCGAACCTTTTTCGTGGCCAAAGATGACGCAACGCCCGGGTACTATCCTGGCCCCATGCCCGGTGGTACTTGGAAAATTCTGATTGGGCTGTACAAGGTTCCGCAAGGCGGCGTTGACCTCGCACTTAGCTTGTCCGCCGATACCGCGCCGCGCCCGACCTACGCCGCCGCCAAGGACTCAGCTGCGCTCAGGGACGTGCCGGGATGGTATCGGGGCGATTTGCACTGTCACACATATCACAGCGATGCAAAGGGCGCGCCCGCAACTTTGGCGGAAAACGCGCGCCGAATAGGGCTCGATTTTCTGGCTGTGACAGACCACAACACAACTTCGCAATGGCGCTATTTCGGCCCGGCAAGTACCGCTGAACTAGTGTTTGTTCCGGGGATGGAGGTCACGACATATCGCGGGCACGCAAATATATTCGGTTTGTCGGAATGGATCGACTTCAGGTTGGCTGGCAGCCACGATCTGGAGGCGCTGACGACCGAGGCACGCAAGCAGGGGGCCTTGATTTCAGTCAACCACGACAAAGAACCGCTGCCGTGGGATTATGATTATCCGGCCATGGATTGCATGGAAGTTTATCACGGCCACTGGTTGACCGGAAATGATCATGTGCTTCGAACCTACGATCGTCTTCTGGGCGAAGGTCGCAGAATGTCTTTGATCGGTGGTAGCGATTATCACCAACCCGAAGCGCTGGCACCGCCCAGCCCTTTTGGACTTGGACGATCCACGACGGTGCTGTGGTTGTCGCATCTTGATGCCAATTCGGTGATAGCGGGTCTAAGGTCAGGTCACGGCTATGTCACGGAATCGCCAACCGGACCGCACCTGTCCTTTGCAGCTGAAGGGCACCCGATGGGCAGTAAGTTGTATATCGACGGCAACCTGGTGATTGATTTCGAAGTGAAAGGCGCGGCTGGGGATCGTCTGGTCTGGGTCAGCGAGGCCGGTGTGATCGGTGACGATATGATCCCATCCGAAAATTGGCGTGGCAGCTATGAAATGAAGGCACCGGAAAAGTTCCTGCGGGCTGAGATCGTCGCTGAGAAAAGCCAAAACCGGCTGATTAATGAGATTCTGGACTGGTATCAAGGATCCGACAAGGTTCAACGGGCACAGCAATCCCTGACCAATCCCCCACCAATCCGCCGCGCGCTGTCAAATCCGGTCTACTTCAACAAACCATTTCCCAATCGAACTCACCCGTAGGAGCCGCGAAATGACATTCAGCCTGTTTTCGTTGAATCTCTGGAACTTAAACCAAGACGTTGGGGACCGAATGCGGCGGCTTGATACCTACCTGTCAAATTCAAAGCCGGATGTGGCTTGCTTTCAGGAGGTCTCTCCGCTCGAATTGGGTGGCCGCCCGCAGACGGATCTGCTTTGCAAGCAAACGCCGCAGATGACCCGCTGCTATTCTGCTCAGACGCTGTGGGATGACAGAGAAGAGGGGCTTGTGACGCTTTGCGGCCTTCCGTTGATTGCATTTGACAGCTTCAAGTTGCCAAGAGCGCCTGGGGATGGGCAAAGGCAGTTGCAAATCTCGGTTCTCAAATACCGCCGGCAAAAATTTATTATCGCAAATACGCACCTTGCTTTCCGAGAAAACCAGGACAATGTCCGCGTTGCACAAGTTGAAACGATCCTGAGGTACCTGTCATCTGCAGCAGCGCATCACGGAACCGACGCACTAATTCTTGTGGGTGACTTCAACGCTACACCGCAATCTCCGCCTGTCTCCAAAGTCCTTAAGGATCAGCTTGGGCTGCGCGACATTTTTGCCAAAGCAGAGTCCCGCAGAACACAATTCACCTATCCTGCTGAAGGCACCTATGCAGAGGCTGAAGCCACCAACCGCTGGATCGATTATATTTTCGCGACCGATCATTTTGATGTCAAATCGCTGGGGCTGTCTCTGAACGGCGGCCGGACTGGTGATTATGTTTCCGATCATGTCGCCCTCGAGGCCATATTTCACTTGGCTGGCTAACATCAGCGCCGAGGGGTCCAAACAGATTGGTTCAATGAGCGAGATTTGCGCCTCATTGCAGACGCCGAAAAGCGAGACGTGAGATGGTTGTCTGCCCATATTTAATGGCGTCCGCTTGTAGAATTCCGCGACAATTTTCAATTTCATAGCGGGAGTGACCCTGCCGATGGCTATGCGCATCCGCTCGATCTGACCGTCAATGTAGGCATCGACCTGGGCGGCCGACTCATCGATACTTTAGTTACCAGAACATTCCGGCGGGTGTGTTCCCCTGTGGATTTTTGTGTCAACCGCCTGCTTTTGGGATTATATGCACCTTCTTTCGCGTACAGCCGCCTTTACCTAAAAAATGCTACTTCCTCGACCAATGTCCGCAATTACTCAATCCGATATTCTGGCAGAGTTTTACAAAATTGTCAGCGAAACATGCGGAAAAACAATGATCAAAAAATCACAGTCTTTAAGAATGGTGGCGGTCCACATCTCGATCTGATGTTTGCATGTGAGCTCAGGCAGAAAACCTAGAACGACATGAGTGGCAAAGCAAAATTGCAGTCGGGAGATCAACATTCCGACATTGCGCCCAAATTTCGACCAACTGCTTCTTGAGGGTTGTTTTCTCAATGCAGCCATTGGAACAATTGCAGCGAACTCTCCCTTTGTCCGCATAGCAGACATTTACGTCTTCAGCCGCGAAGTTCCGGTTTGGGTTATTTTAGTATTTAAGAAGTGATCTATTGATTTGAACGGTTATCAGCTATGTCAGGCGGAGGAATTACTCTAAATCTACCCAAACAGGGTCTACTTTGATTTTTTCAAAGAACGCCTGCAAGCCTTCCAACGTGATGCCCAATGTACGATCATTAACTAAAGGGTGCACATAGATCTGCTTGCAGCTTTTTAATCCACTATCAATAAACAGCTGAACTCCCGTTCCAGCACCATTAATCATGGCAAGTGGTGTGACAGCCCCAGGGCGAACACCTAGGTTTTCCATTAGGCGCTCGGCAGAGCCAAAAGAAAGCCGCCCAGTTCCCAGTTTGGTATTCAGAGTTTTGAGATCTATCTGTCTATCCTGCTCGGCGACTAAAAGCACGTTGCGCTTTTTATTATCTCGCAAATAGAGATTTTTAATATGACCTCCACCCTGTTCTGAAGATAGGAATTGCCCTTGAACCTTCTTGGAATCTTCCACGGTCCTCAAAGGCACATGGTTTGAACGGGTGTACGTGATCCCCCAATTATCTAGCCGTTCCATTATCGCATCTGATGAGATTGGAAGGCTGTCTTGGTATTTAGACGAGGCATCAACAGTATCGTTCATGTTAAAGCCTTTTCCTGATACTCATCTCTGCTGAGTTCATATCTCTTGCCTGTGAGCATGTCTTTCTTGAGCCTTGGTGTAAGATGGCTGTAGTGGCGTTCAATCATGCCAATAGTGGTGCCCATCTGTATGGCTGAGGCATGGATATCCATCCCATCGTTTATCAAAGCAAATGTCGCGTAAGTATGGCGCAGGCTGTAGAGCGTTCTGTTAAGGCCTGTGC
>ERZ1047821.953-NODE-953-length-19349-cov-6.714574_pt1 | contig 19349 bp, 18 predicted proteins | sample MGYA00383096_ERZ1047821 | MGnify/ENA primary metagenome ERZ1047821 (study PRJEB29581, sample SAMEA5548366) | metagenome | biome: marine; feature: coastal; material: water | depth 25 m | study: Short-term variability in the microbial, nano- and picoplankton... | reverse complement strand
ACGAAGCCAAAGTGCTCTGCTTTCTTTCCGAGGTGATGGATTAGAGGTTGTCTCGGCAGAAGCCGAATGACCCATCAAACACGTAAGGTTCTTTTGACATGAGTAATATTGCATACACTCTTATTCCGGATTCTGCTCTACCTGCTGCGCTTGGCCTAATTGTGTTGCAGACTGACGAAACTCTTGAGCCCGAATTCAAACGTAGTTTTGCGGATCATCCTTCCCCGATCTATGCCAGCCGCATCCCAAGTGGGGCCGAAGTGACGACGGAATCGCTGTCTGGGATGGAGGACCACATCACCGCCTCGGCGGATTTGCTGCCAAAAACTCTGACTTATCCTGTTGTTGGGTACGGCTGTACGTCTGCCAGTTCAATCATCGGCTCAGAACGTGTGGAGCAGCTTGTGCAGAAATCGTGCAACGCCGTGATGGTGACAAACCCATTGCGGGCCGCGACCGCCTTTGCACATCATAAGGGGGTATCAAAACTTGCGATGCTGTCACCTTACATTGAAGAGGTGAACGTCCCTCTTCGAAATGCATTTCAAGCGGCTGGATTGTCGACCGATGTCTTTGGGACATTTGGCGAAGCTCAAGAAGCGAAGGTCGCGCGAATCACAACCGATTCGGTTGTTGAGGCGGCAACTTCGCTTGGTAGCGATAACAATGTTGAAGGCGTTTTCCTGAGCTGCACGAATCTAAAGACATTCAACGCGATCCCAATAATACGCGAAATGATCAATAAACCCGTATTTTCAAGCAACTATGCCCTAGCTTGGCACATGAAGCGAATCGCCGGCGAATGACAAAAAGTTTCCTAACGGAAATATTTTTCGGCGCAAGGCTGTTGCCAGTCAGTCCCCGAAATGCATTGATACCGCAAATAATAAAAAGATCGGACATGCCGATCAGCAATATATCAGGGAGATGCTTGTGACCGATTTGGCCAATGACCAATCGTTCGTGAAGTTTGATCGCGTACAAAAATCATACGACGGCGAAGTGCTTGTCGTTAAAGACCTAAATCTTTCGTTACCCAAGGGCGAGTTTCTTACAATGCTTGGACCATCCGGTTCGGGCAAGACGACTTGTCTTATGATGCTTGCTGGATTCGAAACCGCGACGCATGGCGAAATTCTGTTGGACGGTAAACCGATCAACGACATTCCACCACACAAGCGTGGCATCGGCATGGTTTTCCAAAACTATGCACTGTTTCCACACATGACTGTGGGCGAAAACTTGTCTTTCCCTCTTGAAGTACGCGGCATGGACAAATCTGTCCGCGAAGAGAAAATAAAGCGCGCTCTGGACATGGTTCAGATGGGTGACTTTATCAACCGTCGCCCAGCACAATTGTCCGGTGGTCAACAGCAACGTATTGCGCTGTCTCGTGCGCTCGTGTTCGAACCCGAATTGGTCTTGATGGACGAGCCATTGGGCGCGTTGGACAAACAACTGCGGGAACAGTTGCAATTCGAAATCACGCGCTTGGCGCATGACCTTGGTATTACGACCGTCTATGTGACGCATGACCAGACAGAAGCTTTGACAATGTCTGATCGCGTAGCAGTGTTCGAAGACGGACGTATCCAGCAGTTGGCGCCGCCAGATAAACTTTACGAAGAGCCCGAAAATAGCTTTGTTGCCCAATTTATTGGTGAAAACAACACACTAGAGGGTGTTGTTACAGCAATCAAAGGCGATGGCCTGTGCGAAATCAAACTTGATGATGGTGAAATTATCGACGCGAACGCGATCAATGTTTCACAAGTCGGTGAGCGTTCGCGCGTTTCAATTCGCCCAGAGCGCGTTGAAATGAACAAAAGCCGTCTGAAAAAGGGCGCACATACGCTAAAAGCGGAAGTGCTAGAGTTCATCTATATGGGTGACATGTTTAGAACCCGCTTACGGGTGGCTGGAAACGAAGATTTCGTTGTGAAAACACGAAACGCCCCGGACCAGCAACGTCTTGAGCCTGGAACCCAAATCGATATCGGCTGGTTGCCACAAGATTGTCGCGCACTAGACGCTTAATTTGATAGTTTGCTGGCCCGTAAAAGGATCAGCAACTCAAGTGGATGTTTTAATTTGCCCGTAGGGACATCCGAACAGAAGCAACGGGCAAGGGAGAAACTAATGAAACTAAGAACCGCATTGATGGCGACTGTATTTACAAGTGCAGCATTCGCCGCAAACGCTCAGGAAGTGACAGTAATGTCATGGGGCGGCGCTTACACAAAGTCTCAGGTTGAAGCTTATCACAAGCCGTTCACTGCTGAGACTGGCATCAAAGTAAACTCAGTTGATGCTGACAACCCAGCTGCTCCACTGAAAGCTCAGGTTGAAGCCGGAAACGTGTCTATCGATGTTGCTGACGTTGAATTCTCGGACGCTATTCGTCTCTGCGACGAAGGTCTTCTGGAAGAGATCGATGCGTCGATGCTCACAGCAGCACCTGACGGAACTTCGGCTGCAGACGATTTCATCGACGGAGCGATCAATGATTGTTCTGTAGGTAACATCGTTTGGACCACGTTGATCGCATATGACACAAACGTCTATGGTGACAACGCGCCGTCAACTATGGCTGACTTCTTCGACACCGAAACTTACCCTGGTAAGCGCGGCATGCGTAAGAGCCCGAAAGCTATGCTTGAAATGGCATTGATGGGTGACGGCGTTCCGGCTGCTGAAGTCTACGACCTGCTCGAGACTGAAGAAGGCATCGAACAAGCGTTCGCAAAACTGGATTCCATCAAAGACGATATCGTCTGGTGGGAAGCTGGCGCGCAGCCTCCACAATTGTTGGCTGATGGCGAAGTTACTATGACCATCGTTTGGAACGGCCGTATCTTCAACGCTATCGCGTCCGAAGGTCAGCCATTCGCTTTGATTTGGGATGGTCAGATCTATGACCTCGACCTCTTTGTTGTACCAAAAGGTGCTCCAAACAAAGACGAAGCGATGGAATTCATCAAGTTTGCAACAAGCACCGGACCACTGGCTGAGCAAGCTAGCTGGATTCCTTACGGTCCTGCACGTGTATCTTCAATTGCTCGCGTTGGAACTTTCCACAACGACGACAGCATTGATATGGGCGAGCACATGCCTACCGCACCTGCTAACCTGACAAATGCTCTTCAGAACGACTTTGAGTTCTGGGCAGACATGGATTCAGAACTAAGCGAGCGTTTCAACGCTTGGTTGGCCAACTAATCTACACTACTAGCCGCTCCCGAATGATCGGGGGCGGCACCTTGGTGACAATCTCATTTTCACCTGACGTATTTCTAGGCATTCGATATGAGCGAAACATCCGCAAGTGATGAAATTCTAACAACGGCCGACGGCAGACCGCTGAAGGAAGCCCTTGCACGGGCGCAGTTCTTCGCGAAGAGACGAGCGTTTTTTCTCGTTTTGCCGCTGCTAGCGTTCATTCTTTTGACATTCGTTATGCCAATCGGCCAAATGTTGCACCGCTCGGTTAAAAACGAAGGTTTCACCGTTCATACTGATGTGACAACTGGCGCCCGTACTCCGATTATGACTGAGCTTTCGGCTTGGTTTGATCAAAACCCATCAGGGACCGTACCTGATGAAGCCGCGTACACCGCTCTCGTAAATGACATTGGCGCACTTGATGGGTTAAGATCCGCTGGTAGCGCCGGAACCCGCATCAATTATCTGCGCGCTGGCTCTCGCTCTCTGTTTACCAAGGCCGCCCGCAAATGGGAAAAGCTGGAAGCGCCGTATCAAGAAGCCTTCTATGATCTGGATGATGAATGGGCTGACCCAACGCTTTGGGCTGCAATGCGTCAGGCTTCTAACAGCTATACCTTCGATTTTTACCTTGCCGCGATGGACTATACCCGCGACGCCGAAGGTTCCGTGACCCAAGTGGATGAAAATCGACAGGTCTACGTCAAACTCTTTGTTCGAACGCTTTTCTTGTCCCTACTTATTACATTTATGACGTTTGTTCTGGCATATCCAATTGCGCATTTGTTGGCGACTTTGCCACTGCGCCATTCGAACCTTCTGATGATCCTTGTTTTGTTACCATTCTGGACGTCTCTCCTTGTTCGAACGACAAGCTGGATGGTGCTTTTGCAGTCCCAAGGCGTCGTCAATGACACGATGGTCGGCATTGGTCTTTTGGCCGACGAGAGTCGATTGCAAATGATGTATAACCAAACGGGTACAGTGATCGCGATGACGCATATTCTGTTGCCGTTCATGGTGCTGCCACTCTACTCAGTGATGCGCCCAATCAACCCGTCCTATGTCCGCGCCGCGCGTAGTCTTGGCGCGACGAGTTGGACCGCTTTTAGACGGATATACTTTCCGCAGACCGTCCCAGGGATAGGGGCCGGTGCCTTGCTCGTCTTTATCTTGGCTGTTGGTTACTACATCACGCCAGCCCTTGTTGGTGGCGCAGACGGTCAGTTGATCTCAAACTTAATTGCCTTCCACATGCAGAAATCGCTGAACTGGTCGCTCGCTGCGGCTCTGGCCTCTCTGCTGCTTGGTGGCATTCTCTTGCTTTATTGGCTGTACGACCGGCTTGTTGGCATCGACAATTTGAAACTGGGGTAAGAAGATGGCTTTACCTAAACATGCAGACCGTCTCGAGCGGGTTTGGCATTATACTTATCTGGTGATTTGTGCGCTGATCTTTTTGTTCCTGATTGCACCAATCCTTGTGGTTATGCCGCTAAGCTTTAACTCAGAGCCATACTTTACGTTTACTGAGAAGATGTTGAAGTTCGACCCGACAGGTTATTCAGCACGTTGGTATGATCTGCTTTTGACCTTTGGTATGCAGGCACCAGATGTACCGCGCGATAGCTCTTGGTGGTCAGACACGTGGAACAATGCCCATTGGATCCAAGCAACCAAGAACTCTATCATCGTTGGTTTCTTCTCAACAATTCTTGCGACGGGCCTTGGCACAGTTGCAGCACTGGGACTTTCACGTCCTGAGATGCCTGGGCGTCGTGCCATTATGGCGATCTTGATTTCGCCAATGATTGTTCCGATCATCATTACCGCGACCGGATTGTTCTTCTTCTATTCATCTGTGGGTATCCAGAACTGGGGCATCCCATACTTGGGCGTAGTTCTTGCGCACGCGACTTTGGGTATTCCGTTTGTTATCATCACAGTAACGGCCACTCTTGTTGGGTTTGATCACTCGCTAACACGAGCAGCGGCAAGCCTTGGCGCAAACCCTGCGCGCACGTTCTTTAAGGTTCAAATGCCTTTGATCCTTCCAGGCGTCATCTCAGGTGGACTGTTCGCTTTTGTTACATCGTTTGATGAAGTTGTGGTCGTTCTCTTTGTCGGTGGCTTGGACGAGCAAACAATTCCACGTCAAATGTGGAATGGTATCCGCGAGCAAATCAGTCCGGCAATTTTGTCGGTCGCCACGATCCTTGTGGTCATATCGATTCTGTTGTTGGCAACGGTTGAACTGCTAAGACGCCGGTCTGAGCGGCTGCGCGGAATATCTCCGGGTTAACAAAGGCCCATTGAATAAGAGAAAATGCCCGGTTTTTCGACCGGGCATTTTCTTTTGCTTGACCGGTTTCTTAAGTTTGCCTAACGGTATGCTCGTGACAGTTGCTGCGATGGCGTCGTGGCCCAGACCCCTGTCATGGTCCAAGATGTGACCTGCCCGCCCTGTACGCCGGGACGAGTAGCCGGACATATCCTTTCCTCGTCTGGCATGTGACAAGGACCAGAGACCATGAATGATCTCAACCAACGCCCAGAATTCTTCACCTGTCATAATGGTGACAAGGCGCCTCTGCCGTTTTCGAAGGCAGAATACGCACGTCGTTTGACCAAACTACGCACGATCATGGCGTCAAAGGACATCCCTGCCGTCGTGATGACCTCTATGCATAACATCGCGTACTATTCAGGCTTTCTATATTGCTCGTTCGGCCGTCCGTACGCATGTGTCGTAACACAAGACGCTTGCACGACCGTTTCGGCAAATATCGATGCGGGTCAGCCATGGCGCCGCTCGGTCGAAGAGAACGTGATCTACACCGACTGGAAGCGCGACAACTACTGGCGTGCAGTTTCGAACTTGATCAAAGGTGCGAAGCGCATTGGCATTGAAGGCGATCACATGACACTCGCTGCGCGCAACACCGCGTTGGATATGCTTGGCAATCCTGAGCTGGTCGATATCGCGCCGGACACCATGCTTGCTCGTATGATCAAATCCGCCGAAGAGATTGAGCTGATTAAGGGTGGCGCACACACCGCCGATGTCGGTGGCGCGGCAATTCATGCTGCTATCCGTGAAGGCGCAACTGAGATTGAGATCGCAATGGCTGGTCGCAACGCGATGGAAGAAGAGATCGCACGCGCCTATCCAGACGCCGAATACCGGGACACATGGGTTTGGTTTCAAGCTGGTCTGAACACAGACGGGGCCCACAACCCTGTCACAAAGCGTAAGGTTCAAAAGGGTGATATCCTGTCGCTCAATACGTTCCCAATGATCTCGGGCTATTACACCGCACTTGAGCGCACCTTGTTCTTGGGTGAGCCTGATGCAGAAAGCTTGCGCTTGTGGAAAGCCAACGTCGCGGCACACGAATTAGGTATTAGCCTGATCAAGCAAGGCGCTACGTGTTCCGGCATCACCGCTGAAATCAACCGCTTCTTTGCAGCGGAAGACCTTCTGCAGTACCGCTCGTTTGGGTACGGACACTCGTTCGGCATTCTCAGCCATTACTATGGTCGTGAAGCGGGTCTCGAGCTACGCGAGGATATTGATACAGTTCTTGAGCCAGGCATGGTCGTTTCGATGGAGCCTATGCTTTGGGTTCCTGAGGGTATGGCTGGTGCCGGCGGATACCGAGAGCATGATATTCTAGTCATCACTGAAGACGGCGTTGAGAACATCACGAAGTTCCCATACGGGCCAAGCCACAATATTATCGACGCCTAATTTCATCTTGCAGGGTCCAGTGCTGATTGGACCCTGCATTGATTCTAAAGTTGTCGTTTTTGGACTGGTTTCAACCAAATACGAAGATAAACTGAGTGAAAATCTCAGGAAAAACAGTGACCTTCGACCATAATCAACTGACAGCGCTTCGCCGCGAATTTCACCAAAACCCCGAGTTGGGGTTTGAGGAAATACAGACCAAGGCTAAGGTCGCTAGCTTACTTCACGATTTCGGTCTTGAAGTGCACCAAGGCGTCGGGGTGGTAGGCGTCCTTCGATCAGGCACCGGCAACAGGGCGATTGGCCTTCGGGCTGATATGGACGCTTTGCCAATCAAAGAAGCCAGCACGCACGACTATCAGTCAAAAAACGACGGCGTCATGCATGCCTGTGGGCATGATGGCCATATGACGATGCTTCTAGGCGCCGCAAAGACTTTGGCAGATGATCCAAAGTTCGACGGCACTGCTGTGTTCATCTTTCAACCAAATGAGGAACACGGGCTAGGCGCCAAAGCGATGATCGAAGAAGGGGTGCTTCAGAATTTCCCAGTTGACGAGATTTTCGCGATTCACAATTTGCCCGGTGCGCCGGTCGGACAAATCTCTACGCGAGCAGGATTAATCTGCTCATCTGAAAGCTTGTTCGAAATCACGGTCAACGGTCAGGGGGGCCATGCCTCAATGCCTCAGGTTGGGCGAGATGCAATTACGATCGGTTCCGAGATCGTGCAGGCCTTGCAAACTATCGTTGCACGCAAACTGGCTCCAGGCGCTGGAGCGGTGGTTTCAGTGACCGAGTTCCTGACCGACGGGCAGCGCAATGTGTTGCCGGGCCGAGCGACGCTCAAAGGGGACGTGCGCACCAGAAGCCCCGAAGATCGCAAGCAAGTCGAGGCGTTTATGCGTCAAATTTCACAGGGGATTGCTTCGGCCCATGGGGTGACGGTCGATGTGGACTTCCGAACGGAGTTCATTGAGACAATAAACTCGGCCGAACCCGTAGATGCCGTAGTCGACGTTGCCCAAAAAATGGATTTAGATACGATCCCAGATAGACAGCCGATGAGTTTCTCTGAGGATTTTGCGCATTTTAATGCTGCTGTTCCAGGATGTTTCCTACTGATGGGGAACGGTGAAATAGGCGCAAACGGCCAACCCCTACACGCGAGTGATTACGATTTTAACGATGAACTTTTGCCTATTGGTGCCCAGTTTTGGACCGAACTTGTCCGTCATCGTCTCCCTCAAAAAGAAGGATCGTCAGAGTGACAATTTATAATAACCGTATGGCACAACTCCGAACTCAGATGAGTGCGGCCGGAATTGATGTTGCTCTGATTACTGATGACGACAATGTTTTCTATCTAACGGGCTATTACGATTACCTCCATATGGAGTTTGGCAGGCCAACAATCCTAGTCGTGCCTAAGGGCGGGGATAGTCTTTTGATTACCCCGACAATTGACCTCAACGCTGCGAAGGCGCTGGCCAATGTCAATCGGATTGCAGCGTGGAACGACGGCATGGGCAATGAGTGGCGTGAAGAGCTTCCAGCCGCTGTGCGCAAGGCCGGACGAGTGGCAATTGAACCCGATCACATGCCGCCATTGGTGCGCTCCTATGTTGATAGCATCGTGGATGCTGACAAGCTTTCCAGTATCACGCCGGTTATTGCTGATCTGCGGATGATCAAATCGCCTGAGGAACTGCAAATGGCCCGCCACGCGGGGCAGGTCGGTAGTGCAATGATGAACGCGGGCAGGGCGGCTATCGGAGATGGCGTCCCTGAGTTTGAAGTTGCGATAGCCACGTCTCAGGCAGGAACACGCAAGGCTGCGGAGCTACTAGAGGCGCACTATTCTGAGGCGGATATGTCTCCGAATACGCACTTCTTACAGATTATGGCGTCGGGCGATCAAATCACAAAAACCCATCACAGAGCGTCGACCAAGATTATGCGGCGCGGTGAGCCTGTGTTTTTGTGCTTCTGTGGCATGACAAACTTCCACCGTTTCAAGCTGGGTTTTGACCGAACGTTTTGGATTGGTGAGATAGCAGACAAGTCTCAGATAGACGTCTATGAGGTCGCGCTTGCCAGCCAAGCAGAGGCTTTGAATGCCTTGCGCCCCGGTGTGACAGCGGAAAGTGTTCACGCAGCCTACGCCGCAGTCATTCAGGACGCCGGTTATGAATACCCATTCCGTTGTGGACGCGCGACGGGCTTTAGTTTCCTAGAAAAACCTCAGTTGGTGACGGGCGATACGACAATCCTGCAACCGGGTATGGTATTTGCCGTGGATGGGTCGGTTCTGGTAGATACGTTCCGCGCGCAAATCGGAGACAGTTTTATAATCACGGATGATGGGTATGAGCCGATTACCCACCATCCGAAAACTGTTGATGAATTGATCCTTTAGTCGACGTTTAACGCATCACGAATGGGTTGCTCATCGGTTGATCCGATGTGCTGATCCACGTGGTTTTGGTACGGGTGTAATCGAGGATTGCTTCCATACCAGCCTCGCGTCCGTAGCCCGACTGGTCGTATCCGCCAAATGGAGCAATCGGAGATACGGCGCGGTAGGTGTTCACCCAGCATATCCCAGCCTTTAGGCGTGCTGACACGCGATGAGCACGGGCGACATTTTGGGTAAAGACACCGGAACCCAATCCAAACGGGGTCGAATTTGCGATCTCGATGGCTTCCTCTTCAGTGTCAAAAGGCAATAGCGACATGATCGGACCAAACATCTCGACTTTTAGCGTCTCGACGTCGCCATGTGGACATTCAACAAGCGTCGGTGCCATGAAGTTTCCGGGGCGATCTGCGGCCGCGCCACCAAAGCGTATTTTGGCGCCATCAGCTTTCGCCTGTGCCAACGCCGCTTCAATTTTCTCGACTTGCGCACGGGTACATAAGGGACCGATATGTGTGTCACTTGCTAGCGGATCGCCAATGATTACATCGGCCATTTTTTCCTCGATACGGGCCGCAAGGTCTTCGAGAATTGGACGGTGAACCAAACCACGTGAACCTGCCACGCAACTTTGACCCGAGGCACCAAAGTTGCCTGCGATTAAACCGTTAGCAGCGCCATCCAAATCGGCGTCGTCAAAGACAAGGATCGGCGACTTGCCGCCAAGCTCCAGCGTCGTGACGGCGAAGTTCTCGGCTGAGTTCCGCACAACATGACGCGCAGTTTCGGGCCCGCCGGTAAATGCGATACGGTCAATGTCAGGATGTCGGGTCAATGGGATCGCGCAATTTTCTGCGTCGCCTGTGATGATAGAAACTACGCCGGGGGGGAAACCTGCGGCCTCGATCAGCTTGGCAAACTCCAACATTGGGGCCGGTGCAATTTCGGACGCTTTCAAAACGACCGAGCAACCAGCAGCTAGGGCAGGGCCCAGCTTTGTCGCAGTCAGGAACATCTGCGCGTTCCACGGCACAATAGCTGCGACAACGCCGATTGGTTCGCGGCGTGTAAAGACATGCATATCTGGCTTGTCGATCGGAAGGACCGCGCCTTCGATTTTGTCGGCAAGGCCTGCGTAGTAACGGTAGTAATCGCCCACATAGGCCGACTGGCTGGCGGTTTCGGCTAGAAGTTTACCGCTGTCCGTCGTCTCGATACGACCGATATCGGCAGCGTGTTCCTCAATCAGGTCTGCAAGGCGATAAAGCAGTTTGCCCCGTTGGGTTTGTGTCATGTCGCGCCATGCTGGATCACTAAGCGCTTGACGCGCGGCTTTGATCGCCCGATCGACGTCCATAGGTGCTGCACAGGCGAATGTTGCCCAGCCTTCACCGGTCGCTGGATTTTGCGAGGTCAAAACCTGTCCGGCGGCGCCTTCGACCCACTGACCGTCAATGAATAGTTTGTAGTGTTGCATCATTTCCCTCACTGGAACGCAGGCATAACTTCGTTGATGAACCGCGCGAGTGAATCGCGCTTGCGCTCAAAACTCATGCCGCTGTCGATCCAGAACGAATATTCGTCGTAGCCAAGATCTTCGTATCGTTTGATCTGGTCAATCACTTCCTGAACCGTGCCGATCGTAAGGTCGCGACGCAGGTTTTCGGGTGACATCATTTTGTTGGCGGCCATTTCTTCGTCGGTCAAGGTTTGAATTAGCCCTTGATTTACAGGCTTCTTGTTTTGGAACCATGCGCCGAAGTAACAATAAAAACGCGACAGTTGTTTTGCAGCCAATTGAACGTCGTCTGCATCTGACCCGACATAGGTGTGGTGCAACAACATCACCTTTGGCCGAGGGCCGTCGTATGTCGCGCAAGCAGCGTTAAAGCGGTCCATCAGGCTTTCGATTTCTTCATACCCTTGCCAAAGCGGGGTAACCTGAATGTTAAAACCGTTGTGAACGCCAAACTCGTGGCTGTTGGGGTCGCGCGCGGCAATCCAGATCGGAGGGCCGTCTTTTTGCGCAGGTTTTGGCGTTGCGGATGTTGACGGAAAGCTGAAAAACTCACCCTCATGGGCGCAGTCGCCGGCCCAAAGTTTTGGAATAAGCGGTGCGATTTCGCGCATCCTTTGGCCAGCCTCCCACGCGTCCATGCCGGGCATCATGCGCTCATACTCGTATGAATAGGCACCACGTGCGATCCCAAGTTCGATACGCCCTCCGGTTAACAAATCGGCAGAAGCGGTTTCCCCAGCCAGTTTGATTGGGTGCCAGAAGGGCGCGATAACAGTGCCAGTGCCTAGCCGCAAGTTTTTGGTATGGTTTGCAATGTTCACTAATGATAACAGCGGGTTGGGTGTTATCGTGAACTCCATCCCGTGGTGCTCACCGGTCCAGAAAGCGCGCATACCACCTTCGTCGGCCATTTTACAAAACTCGATGAGTTCCTGATTAAGCCGCTCATGCGAATGATCATTCGTTGTGCGCTCCATATGTCCAAAGAGGGAAAACTCCATTACTCAGGTCCTTTCGTTCTGTGAGTGGATATCGCCGTGCTGCTCATCCCCCAAATAGAGCGCGAAGTCGCGCGTTTGGGATTCACGGGCATAGCGTGACATCATCACTGCGATTGCTTTTGTGGTGTAAGTAAGAGAGGCAAGATCTTTGATTGCCACTGCCTCAATCTGCGCGTTGGGCAGGGTCGTTGTGCCATCAGCTAAATAGAAGGTGTAGTGATGACGATTGGAGGCATCGTCGAACACAGAATAGGCAGGCCCGATTGTGGCCGTGACGTTTTGTGCGACTAGGTCTTCAATCAACTCCGTACGCATGTTTTCGCGTTTAGAGCGTTTGATTTGTAGCGGGCGAAAACCCTCAGGCGTCTTTTCTAGAAGAACTCGATTATCTTGGGCAATTATCGCGCCACAAACGGCGCTGCCGGTTGTTGTTTCGGATGCTGCCCGCTCAAGACCAAGACTGAAGTATTGGCCGCCTGAGTAACCGAGACCCTGATCGCTGCTGTGGGTGAAATCGCAAACTTCTCCTATGAGAATGGAATGGTCTCCAGCGGCAATAACTTGATTTGTCTTACAGGAAAACTGGGCAATTGCGCCGTCGATGACAGGCAACCCGTGGCGATCTCGGCTGTGTGGGACCTGTGCGAAACGATCGCCCTTGAAACTAGCGAAAGTATTTGAAACTTCTTCTTGTCCCTCCGCCAATACATTTACTGCAAAATGGCTACAATTGGCGAAGGCTTCGAATGAGGATAGGAATTTCCCAGGGCAAACCAACAAAAGCGGTGGATCAAGCGAAACTGACGAGAATGAATTTGCGGTAAAACCGACCGGTACCCCGCTTTCATCCAGCGTGGTAACGACAGTGACGCCAGTCATGAAGCTTCCAAATGCAGACCGCAGGGTGCGAGGATCAAGACCACTCATGACGTCACCTTCGCAATAAACTGCAACAAAGCAGCGTTCACCTCATCGACATGGGTCATGGGCATCATGTGGGCTGCATTGCTGGCGATAACGGCTTCACCTTCTGGAGCGATGGCAGCCATACGTTCGGACATTTCAGGCGTTGAGTTCGGCTCGTCACTGCCGGTCATGAACAAGGCAGGGCATGACAGGTTGGACAAGTCTTGCCGTTTAGGACCATCGTTGTAAGCGAATGCGTGATAAGCCAATTGGTAGCCTGCTGGATCTACTGACGTTAGCCAGTTCTGGCACGCCGCTCGTTCGGCTGACGATGTTTCGCCGAACCAGCGATCGAGCGTTGGCTTCGGATCGGTCGAGGTGACCCCATCTAGGCTATCGGCCCGTGAGCGTACGGCTTCTGCGGCAGCGTTTTCGCGCTCAAATATTGCGTTTAACGCGGCGACGCCCAAGATGTGATCCGCGTGGCGCGCTGCCAAATCGAGAGCGATCATCGCGCCCATGGAATGGCCGATGACAATGGTTGGTTCAGCAATGCCTGCTGCTATTTCGTCGGTGTATTCCGCAAGTTTCAGTGTAGTAGACGGAACTCGGCTCTCTCCATGTCCTGGCATATCCACTGCAACAACGCGATGATTTTGAGCGAGCGCATCAATCTGACCATTCCATGCCTCGGCCCGCAGACCGACGCCGTGGATCAGCAATATCTGCAGGCCCGTACCCTCAGATATTGCAGACAGATTTGCGAACTTAGACCGCTGCCGGGTTGTCCAGGTCATGCCCTAGGTCCTTTAGATCTTGGTAACGATCACCAATGCGATGATGAGGACGCCCACTTGTGGCTGCGCCGAGAACAACGACAATTTCGTCGTCACGCGGCGCGTCTGGAATGGCAAACTGAATAGTCAGATAGTGCGACCGGCGACCTGCATCGTTTTTGTCCATCAACGGCACCATGATCGGAGCATTTGCTGGGCCACGTGTGTTGGTAAAGGCGAGATAAGATTTGGCGCCGACGGCTTCGCGGTAGAAGTTGCCAAAACGCAGCGTGTGGATCAGCCCCGAGGCATGCTCAACTTCACCGTTCAATCCTACCACGGCGGCTTTGCCGTAAGCTTCGATCGCTTCACCGCTTCCCGCGAGTTTTAGCATCCGGTCAGTCATCATTTCACCGAGAACGGGACCATATGCCATACTCCCGGGGTGTAGATGCTCCACAGATCGTCCTGCGCAGGGATTGCGCACAACCGCCGCCACTGCGCACAGGCGCCACGGCTTTTCGGTGGCCTTAAAGCCTTCGATCATGACCTCTTCGTCATAGGTTACTATTTTCCGGATTTCGGGCTGCATAATTCTCTCCTGTTCGTCGCTAGAAGAGTATCAATCGGCATACGCATTTTGACAAACAATGGAATTATGCGCAAAGGTATTAGAAATACTAATGATTGACTTACCCTATGGCAAAATCTCTCCCACCATTGACTTGGTTTCGCGCCTTTGAAGCTGCTGCCCGACGGCTAAGTTTCACCGCTGCAGCGGAAGAAATTGGAATGACCCAGTCGGCTGTTAGCCAACAGGTTAAGGCCTTAGAAACACGTCTCGGGACCAGCCTATTTACCCGTCAAGCCCGTGGGTTGTCTTTGACAGATAGCGGACGACGGCTGTTACCTCAGGTCGGCTCTGCGTTAGAAAAGCTTGCTGATGCGACCCAAGGTTTTGAACCAAAAATCGGCGACAATCTTCTGACAGTCGCGACCTCAGTTAGTGTTGCGCATTGGATAATCGCTCCTGAGCTAAGCTCTTTTCACGAGGATCATCCAGACGTCGCGATCCGGTTTTTGAGTGCAATTTGGCCTGATGATTTTCACACCGCGCGGGCAGACGTGGAAATTCGGTTCGGTTCTGAGAAACAGGTCGGAAACAACGCTCTGCTTTTGATCCCAAATCGACTTGTGGCGCTAAAATCTCCAAAGTTAGAGGGATGTATCGAAAACCTGCCACTGATTGAATCTGTAGGTACATCAGGTGGATGGAGATCTTGGGATACCCATTTCGGAGGCAAACCAAGGGCATCGCTTTTTGCAGACTCTCACGGTATGGCGCTGCAATTGGCGGCCAAAGGGAATGGAGTGGCGTTGGTTAGTGAACTTTTGGCGACACATGTCGTTCGTTCTGGCGAATTGGTCAGGGCGCATGAAGGTTCAATTGCATCGCAAGAGGGATATTACCTCTCCATCGACGAAGCTAACACAAATGCTGTTCATTTCCGCGAATGGCTTTTTGATGTATTGGGTATGGAAGTTCACTAACTGATGGTCATGATAAGTACTTGATGCTGCAACAGTTATTGCACATCATGTCTGCGACTAGCTGAGGAAACGATTTGGCTGAACCAAGAGTAAACGACGAAGAAATCTCAACGGTATGCCGACAGATTCTTGGGGCTGAACCCACGGGTATTACGTATCCTGGGGGACGGGATCGTAAGACCGTCATTGCAGATATTGGTGATCGAGAAATTGTTGCAACCAAACGCTCAAGTCTGTCACGTGCTAAGCTAGAGGCCCGTGTTTTACAGGTTTTAGGTGACGGGCCACATGTTCCAAAATTGTTGGGCCAAAAAGGAAACTTTGTTCTTCAATCTCGGCTGATTGGCCAAAGACTGTCTGAGGCATTGGAACTGTCAAACGTTGAAACGCGAAAAGAATTGCTGATTTCAGCGGGGATGAGCTTGATTGAGTTGCAGGTCAAAGCCAACGATAGCGACCTTTTGTCTGAGGCCCCAAAGATTGGCGACCGCAAAGGTTGGCATCTTGATTTCGCAAAATCACCTGACAGATTGGCAGAACAGATTTCGGCTTCGCCACCGGTTTATGAACCAGATCTGCTGGCCTCCATTATCGCTGTGCGATTGCCGTCATTTGTGAAATGGGATTCTCGTCCAGGAAACGCGCTTGTTGATGCCCAAGGTAGCGTTGGGTGGTTCGACTGGGAGCATTGTGGCGTTGGTTCTGCTGAAGACGATTTGGTTTGGATGCTGGCGGATGAATGGTCGCCTAATGTGCCAGAGGCCGAGTTTGAATTGTTGAAGCGCATGGCCTCCATTCACGACGAAGATTTTGAAACTCTCGTTTCGCGGTTTCACACGAAGGCCGTATTGCACAGCATCATTCGACTTGGCTTGATATTAAGACGCAAGGGCGACGGCCCTTGGTGGAATGCTGAGAGTTCGCTGAAGAATGACAGAGTGGGCGTGTCGCCTGCGCATGTTAAGCGAGTCATCACTAGGGCGGGCCGATGGGCTGGTGCGCATCCCCATCTTCGTGGGCTAACTGAATTCCTTCACCAAGTTCATGAGCACGCAAAAGCTCTGTGAGTCAATAAATCGCTTGGTGATTTAGGCGGCTCGGTGCAAGGATTTTGAATGCGAACCTGTCATCTGAAACATATGCAATATCAGCCGCCGCCACAGGCCCTTTGAACCCGTAACTTATCCACGCGTTTCAAAGGAATACCCCATGACACAACCAAACATCGTCATCATCATGGCCGATCAGTTGGCGCCGCATTTTTGTGGTGCATATGGACATAGATCAGCCAAAACCCCCAATATAGACGCTCTTGCGGCGCGCGGTACGCGTTTTGATGCAGCTTACTGCAACTCCCCGCTTTGTGCGCCCTCACGGTTCTCGTTTATGTCCGGGCAGTTAATTTCACGCATTGCCGCCTATGACAACGCGAGTGAGTTTAAAGCCACGATCCCAACCTTCGCGCACTACCTAAAGGCGCTTGGCTATAAGACTTGTTTGTCGGGCAAAATGCATTTCGTCGGCCCAGATCAAAAACACGGGTTCGAAGATCGAGTGACCACTGATATTTACCCCTCGGACTTTGCGTGGACACCCGATTGGGAAGCGCATGGTGAGCGTATCGATAAGTGGTATCACAACATGCAAACCGTCAAAGAAAGCGGCGTCGCGATTGCGACCTTCCAAACCGATTATGATGATGAGGTTGGTTTTGCTGCACGCCGATGGTTAATTGATCGCGGACGTGACAAGGCCGCTGGAAAAGTTGAACCCTTCGCAATGGTCGCCAGCTTCATTCATCCTCACGATCCTTATGTCGCAAAGCCTGAATTCTGGGATCTCTACACGGACGACGACATTGATATGCCAGAGTTTGATCTGAAGCCCGACCAACAAGACCCGTTTTCGCGTCGCGTGATGGACGGAATTGAGGCGAGCTATACGCCTTTGACAGACGAAGAAGTTATCCGTGCGCGTCGCGCCTACCTTGCCAATGTCAGTTATTTCGACAGCAAAGTTGGTGAGATTGTCAAAACCCTTAAAGACATGGGTGAGCTTGAGAACACCGTTATTATCGTTACGGCAGATCATGGCGACATGCTGGGTGAACGTGGCCTTTGGTACAAAATGAACTTCTTTGAAAATTCCGCACGCGTCCCGATGATTTTCGCAGGCCCCAACGTGGTGCAGGGAACGGTTTCGAACGCATGTTCGCTGGTCGATATTTTACCGACGGTTCTTGATGTTGCTGGGGGTGGCGACGAAATGTTGGGCGATCCGATTGATGGGCGCAGTTTAATGCCACTGGCGCGCGGCGAAGCGGACGCTATGGATGAAGCAATAGGTGAATATTGTGCTGAAATGACGCCTTATCCGGTGTTCATGATCCGGCGTGGGTCGTTGAAATACATCCACTGCGACCCCGATCCAGCCCAGCTTTATGATCTATCGAATGACCCTCATGAGAAGATTAACTTAGCCGACGATCCTGCGTTTACCGCAGAATCCAAAGCGTTTGCCGAGGAAATCGCTGGTCGATGGAATGGTGAACAATTGCGGGCCGACGTCATTAGGACGCAAAAATCTCGGCAAAAACTACACGCCGCGATGGAGGCTGGCGCAGGCGAAGATTGGGACTACAATCCACCATCCGATGCAAGCCAGCAATATGTACGCAATCACATGGACTGGACAGTTGCCGCGTCTCGCTATCGGTTTCCACCTGTTGACGGATCGTCATGACAATTGTGAAGGCAAACCGAATTGGGCAGGCACCTATTGTTCAACGGTTCGCCGACCAACGGATGGGGGCCAATGTTAACGGGCCCTCTTTGATTAAAACCCCTGATTGGCTAGCGGGTCGATTGGGGACCTATCATCTTTACTTCGCGCATCACTTGGGAAGCTACATTCGTCTTGCCTATGCTGATCATCTTGAAGGTCCTTGGCGTATTCATTCGCCGGGTGTTTTGGATATTGCAGAAGTCCCGTTACTGTACGAACATATTGCATCGCCGGACGTGCATATTAACGAAGATAACAAAGAAATCCGTATGTATTTTCATGGTGTTAGCGACCCAAATCCGTGGGAGGCGCCGACTCAGTCGAGCTATGTGGCGACGTCGCGCGACGGTTTGTTGTTTCATCCTAAAAGGCAATTACTGGGCGCGCCGTATTTCAGAGTATGGCGTTGGGAAAATAGCTACTATGCGATAGGCTTGGGCGGTTCACTTTGGCGGTCAAAAGACGGTTTGTCAGAATTCGAACAAGGACCAACGCTTGCAGGAATGCCTGATGGTACGCGCCATCCAGTGGTGTTGCGTCACGGAGGAAAATCATGGGTTGCGTGGACGGCTATTGGCGATTGTCCCGAACGGATTTTGATTGCCGAGATTGATACGACGGGCGATTGGCATGAATGGTCTATGCGTGACCCTCAGGAATTGCTGAGGCCTGAGCGCGATTATGAGGGTGGTACTTTACCGTTAGAACCTTCACGCGCCGACATTGCACCGGCACCGGTCCACCAGCTTCGAGATCCAGCATTTTATGTAGAGGGCGACCGTGTTTACATGGTCTACTCGGTTGCCGGCGAAGCAGGTTTGGCGCTGGCAGAATTGCGGTTCGAGGACTGATTTTGACGGTAACGCCTTGGTTACAGATCAAGGATCAGCGTTGCATTTGCCTCGGCCGCGCGTGATTGACAGGTGATGATCTCGGTTTCTTTCTGGCTTTTGGACAGCACCCAATCTCGATGTTCAACTGCTGCGCCAGAATGCCCGCACTTGCAGACACCGCATATTCCGTCCGCGCATTTGACATCGATCTTCACACCTGCATCGACCAACACATCCGAGATGGATTTGTCCACGGGAATGACAAACTCTTTGCCAGACTTGGTTAGTTTCACAGTGAATTCATTGTTCACATAGTCTGGTACTTCAGGCACCGAAAAATATTCGAGATGGCGCGCCTCATCCGGGAAACCTTGACGTTCTGCGGCCTCAATGACGCCCGTCATGAACCGATCAGGACCGCATGTGTATACGTGCCACCCGTTTTGATAGCCCGCAAAAACATCGTCCAGAACCGCCCGCGTGCCCTGATCTGAAAAGTGATAGTCAATTTGCTTTGTCCAAGGGACCTGCCGCAGATCATTCAAATACCCCGCCGAGTCTTTGCGACCTGCACAATAATGAAACTC
>ERZ1047821.945-NODE-945-length-19440-cov-22.425845_pt1 | contig 19440 bp, 35 predicted proteins | sample MGYA00383096_ERZ1047821 | MGnify/ENA primary metagenome ERZ1047821 (study PRJEB29581, sample SAMEA5548366) | metagenome | biome: marine; feature: coastal; material: water | depth 25 m | study: Short-term variability in the microbial, nano- and picoplankton... | reverse complement strand
CTTCTTTGGTTTGTTCTCATCGTTATTCTCCATCATCAATAATCTTTGACGTTGTTAATATCAACTGAACGAACCCAACATACAATACGTAATCAACAACGTAATGCCTTTCGCTATCTTCTTCTTTTCTTCCAATATACTCGTAGGTTCTTAGTCCTAATAGTATTCCGTTAAACACTCCTAAACTTAAATACCAATCTTTTCCTTCCATAACTATTCTTCGTTTTCTAATGAGATTAAAATAAACTTTACTGTTACCAATACTCCGAATACCACTACGAGTACTGCTGCTAAAATATCACAATTCATTTCGTTACTTTATTAATTTTTACAATTCCTTTAAATATGTGTGCTATTACATCAACTGTCCAACCATTGCCTAATAAGGTTTTTGATTTTGAATCACTTAAACCATCAAAATAGTTGTAATCAACACCTTGTAAATAACACCAATGCTTTGAATTAGCCATATAAAATTTATTGTTTTGATACCTTATTACAGAGCTACTTTTAGTTTGGCTATTCCCTTGAGCCGTTAAATTAGGGAATGTATATTTTAGGTTTGCTTTGTTGTAGGGATTAAAAAAAACAGATGTTAGGTTCATTTCTTTGAACTTATTTAAAACATATGGTGTGGGTTTAATTTCGTCCCAAAATGAAAAATCACACAACAAACCATTGACTTGTATTTTTTCTTCTTGTTCTATGTTGGGTATGTTAGTCCAATATAATCTATTTCTATTTTGACCTGTAAAAAACTTGCTATTGATAGTTATAGGTTTAACACCTAAAGCATCAGTAATAACTTGTTCCCACTCTTTTTTCATCTTTACATTTTCAAGTAAAAAATATTTTGGATTAGTTTCTTTTAACAATCTAACATACTCCCAAAACAATCCACTTTTACCATTTAAACCACTTCCATCTCCTAATGAACTGAAACTTTGACAAGGACTGCCCCCAATAAGTAAATCAATATTTGGCAAATCCTCTGCTTTTAATTCTTTAACACTTCCAACTTGTTTAGTATTTGGATAATTATTTTTCGTTACCTGTATGGCGCACTTGTCAATTTCACTTGCAAAATAGTTTTCATACTTAATCCCTAATTTGTTGAGTGCTATTTGTCCACAACTCATTCCATCAAATAAACTTAATACATTCATAATTTACGTTTTAATGTTGATACAAATTTTCTTAAATCGGCAACTGGTATCTTATGCCTTGCTCTAAATCCTTCTACAAAGTTTGCATACGAACAACTCTTCTCTGAGTATGTATCTTCCTCTGTTAGTTTTATTCCTGTTATTGCACAATATTCTCTTTTCTTCATAGTTCTATGTTTTTCATTGTTCCTGTTGTTAATAGTCTGTATTTTCTTTTCAAGGATTCAATATACAAAGTTGCATCCATCAATTCTTCTTGGAGGTGTTGTAGCCAGTCTAAGGCACTTAAATCCTCTCTCTCCATTGTCTGTCCGTATTTTTCTATTCCTACCTTAGAACGCTCCTTATAAGCCTCTATAACTGTCTGTACTATCTTGTCCTCCATACTACTTTCTGTTTTTATAAAAGTGGTTATACAATTCCCAAATCTTCTCTTGGGTTTTCTTTGCGTTGTATCTCTTGTCGCTTCTTGTTATATCTCCGTTGTAATCTATTTCTATCTCGAATACAGTCTTGGTAACTACAATAGGATATATCTTTATATCGTTAGCTATACAGTACTGTTGTGCCTTATGATTATAGTCTATCATCTATTTCGTCAAAGATGGTTATCTGTTTATCCTTTGGCTTGTTCATAAGCCTTTCAAGTATCTCATCTAAGAACTCAACCATTACCCTATGAGATTAAATCTATACCCATCTATCACTTGCTCCAACTCCTTTATCTTTACCTTGAGTAGTTTGTTCTCCTGCTCAAGCGTTGGACTATCATCCATCTTTCTTTTAAATTTATCGTAGTAGTTCTTGTACTTGTTCTCATAGATCGCATCGTAGAAGGTATTGTTTATAGCTCTAAGTACTGTTGCATGGTTTGTTAGTCCTACGGATTCAGCCAACTCTTGCAACGTAAATTCTGTGTACTCTCTACATAGCTTAAAGTATATCGCTCTTGGATACACATACTCTCTTAGTTTGCATTGTTTTTTTATTGTAATGCCAAAATCTAATTCTATCTTCTTCTTAATTTGTAAGGGTGTCATTTCCATATTTCTCTATTAATTCGTCTATTGCTAATTTAATTCCTGCACAAGTGAGGTACAGTTCTCTTTCTTCATATAATTGTAATACTTCTTTTATGTCGTCTATTGATAATCCCTCGTCGTAGAGCATTAACGAATCTCGATAGCCATAGAGTATTATTTCCTGTTTCTGCTCATCTCCCATCACACCTCTCCAAATATTGTGAAGTCCTCTACATCCTCTTCCTTGTCTACAAAGTATTTCTTGTATTGGTCGATTGCCTTTTCTGTTTCTGCCAATCCTTTGAAGTAGGTTTCTTCTGTTACACTAAATACACCAACGGCTTTTGTTTTCTTATCCACTACCAAAAAGTAGAAGTCATCGTAAGATATGCCGAACAACTCACAATATATATAAACTTGCATATGGTAGCCAAAGTTCTGCACGTTCCATTTGAATCTATCCATATCCCCAGTAGTCTTTATGTCAAGTAGAATGCCTTTCTCTCTCGATAGCAAATCTGCCTTTGCCCTAAACGGAATACCTGAGATCTCTCCAATCACAGGAACTTCTGCATCACATCCCTCCATAAAAGAAGATACCGAACTATTACCTAAAACAGCATCAGCTATATCTCTACAATTATCAAACTCCTTCTGAGTAAATGTGTTTGGATTCTCAGCAAGTGCTGCTTTGAATACTTTGGTAGCTCTCGTAGTAGATTCCACAACATTGACATCAGACAACTTCTCAGGCTCTAATAACATTGTGTGGATGAGTTTACCTTCTTCTAAGGCTTTAGAACCTTTCTGAACCCCTTCTAACATATCTTTGTAGTCTTTAGGGGATTTGTTTAGTAGCTTAACAGAACTACTGCTGAGTACATTCTTAGCAAGGTAGCCATAGTAGAACGAATCGTCTATCGCTTTCTCTTCTAAATCTTTGATAAGCCATTCCTTGCCATCAAATGTTGTTACTTTATCATTCATATTATTGCTTGTTTATTATCTTGATTAAGTTTCTTCCTACCACTTCTACTACATCAACTGTTACTGCATTCCCACACATTTTGTATCTTTGTGTATTACTAACCTCTTTTATTATTCCATTGTAATCTCCGAATTGCGTGTGATCATCAGGGAAGCCTTGCAGTCTTTCGCACTCTATTGGGGTTAATCTTCTAATCTGGTCTAATAAGACTGCTTGTTCGCATTTAGTATCTAATGTCTGAGCAACTCCTTTCCCTACTCTTCCTCTACGAGTTTTAGAATTAAGTACAGAACAATTAATGCTATCGCCAAGTTCAGCTTCTTCATAACCTTTTTTGGTTGCTGACTTTACTTTTATCAAAGTCATAGATGAATGTAAACCACCACTATTACCTCCAGCAGTTAAGGTTCTAACTGTTGAGGTTTGCTTTGACCCTTCATTAATCCCTTTAAAGTTTTCTCGGATAGGAAATACTTCTCCTCCACTTCCTTCTGCAATATATCCGACAAGGTAGACTCTCTCTCTATTTTGGGGTAGAAACCACTTTGTATTAAGCAGTTGCCATTCAAGTCTATAACCCCCAATGTTGGCAAAGGCTTGGATAATCGCCCAAAAGTCCTCGCCATTGTTTGAGGAGAAAGTTCCTTTAACATTTTCCCAGATAAAAGCACTTGGTCTGCACTCCTTGATGAGTCGAATTGCTTCGTTAATAAGGGAGCTTCTATCTCCTTCCATCCCTTTACGTTTTCCAGCAAGGCTAAAGTCTTGACAAGGACTTCCGAATGTGATAATGTCAATTTTTGGTAATTGTTCTGCTCGAACATCTGTAACTGATCCGACATAAGTTGCGTTTTTGAATTGATTCTTGTAGACTGCTATTGCGTGTTTATCTACCTCCGAAAAATAAGAATCCACATTAAAACCTGCTTTTTCAAGTCCTAAGTGGAAGCCTCCAATTCCTGAGAATAAATCAAGTTGATTAATATTCATTGTTGTTTGTTTTTACATTAAAGGGAGCTATTATTAACCCCCTCTATGCAAATATAACAATAAATGTAACAAATGTCAATAACTTTTACGTTAAATTACTGCTTTGGGTCAAAGTTTTTCTTGAATGCCATTTGACAAACAGAATATCTTTGGTCATTATCTGAGTACTCTTGCCTCATTAATGCATTACCCATACAACGTTTAATGTAGTCTTTATTGGTTTCGTACTTCTTAACTTTTGGAATTGGCATATTACTTATCTAAATGGTTCAACAATAGATTCCCATCCTTTTTATCTATGGAACGAATCTCTCTATAAATAATACGACTTTTACGTCTTGTTTCTACCTTATCTGCCTTTGTAGAGTCTATTCCAAGCTCTGTGTACAATCCTGCATCTAACTCCAGTAGAGCATCTACTTTCTGCCTATCTGTTGCAGGCGCATTCACTATATCGTTAATTCTGTCTAATAATACTTGTTCCATCATCTTATAATTCCATTAATTCGTTTACAACTGTTTTACCACCCATCACTACCGCACATCCAATAGCAGGTTTTTTGCCTCGTTTTGCATAAGCAAAAGCGTATTTGTCAAAATCAATTCCACAACCCACTTGCGTTCCGAACACTCTAAAGTTAGCACCAACAAACCATTGGGTATAGCATTGAGTATGGAGATGCCCTTGAACTGTGTTCATCATATCAGCTCTACACTTAGCGTGAGCAGTACCACCTTCTCCGTGAATGTATTGAGTATTGTCAATAACAACTCTATCTACAAACTTCCAATTAGGCACATTCAGAACCTCGTTAAAGGACTTTATCCAAGCCTTTGGAACTCCACTACTAAATGCTTTTCTTGAGATGATTCTGTCGTGGTTTCCTACTGTTACGTAAGCATTAGGAAATGCGTTGTACCATCTCTCTAATCTAAAGATTGCAATGTCTAATTCTGCACCACCACCAAGTCCATCAGGATCAGATTCGTGGAATGAGCTATAATGCGAATCAATCACATCTCCGATAAATACCACCTCGTTGCAATTATACTTTGCATACACCTCTTGACAATGGTTTAGGTATTCATCAAGACAAAATGGCTCGTGCAAATCTCCAATGACTAAAACTCTTGTTTCATCTTTGGTAATGTTCTCAAACGCTTTTAACTTGTTACCTCGTAATCTTGGTCTAAAACTTTTCATAATTATTCTTTGTATTTGTATAGTGTGTTCTTCTTTATCAAATAGGCTCTTTTAGATTTTGTATCTCCGTTACCTATGAAACTAACTGCTCTTGGTTTATTATCGCTTATACACTTATGTATGTTGTCTACAAGAAACCAATTGTAATTATCCCCATCATAAATTACCCAGTACTTAGCTTTTGTAGTTGATAAAGCTGATGCCTTTCCATCGAACTCTATCTCAATAACTATATTTCCTGTGTACTTACTCTTTTGGTCTGACTTAACTTCTACACCAAACCCCTTCTCAGGAACAAATATGTCATACTCTTTAAAGTAACCTTTTATCTCGTGTGATTTAGGGTACTTTTTTTGTATCATACACAACACCTCTTTCTCGTAAACCTTACCTTTCTTTAGATCTTCGTGAAAACTGTTGTAGTTCTTTGTTTCAGTATTACTTGTAATCATTGAAGTAAGTAACAAGTTCCTTCATCATTCTCGGTGCAGAGCATTTTTGACACTTGAATTTCTTCTTAAACACTCTATTGTAAATAACATTCATTTCCTTGAGTTGTTTGCTATTGAGCTTGTCGTTTCCGTTCTCAATCCAATCTGCAATGTACTCATACTCTTCTTCGTTAAGACACTCAGGATTGTTGTACTTAAATATTCTATTTAAACGTTCCTGCCTTTCATCACATCCACAATCCTCTCCAGCAAGAAACTTAACTGCCTTCTTGATTCCTGTTGCCTCTGTTACCTTAGCGATAGTGTCGCCAAGTCCTTCTGATGCTTTCTCTTGATTAGCCTTCCAATCTTTGTAGGCTTTAGTTCTCTTGTCCTTCGGTTGTTCCATCTTGTTGTTTTGGATTTGATAATTCATTAACTGCTTTCTCTAATTGTACAACTCTAACATATATCTGAGTTACTACCTTTTCTAATCGTCTAATCTTCTCGTTCTGAGTGTGGTTCTTTTGTTTCATTTCCTAAAGATACTAATTATTGTTATATATTTCCCATTCTTTTTTCAATTTCTTTTTAATCTTACCTCTTCCGTTACTTATAGTATTGAATATAGAGCTTAGACTTATAGTAGTGTCAGAGGCTAATTTCCTCATAGAAATACCAGTCTTAAAGTATAGATTGAATATCTTCTTATCGTACCAATGCCAATCCTCCATCATTTTATCTATCTTACCACCAATATACTCAGTTGTAATATTACCAAACAATTCCTGCTCAAAATCATCAGGCAAGCTATTCTCCGTACGTAAGAACTGCTGAAACAATATCTTGTCATCTTCCTCTTCGCTATGTTTTAGTTCTGAGAAGTATCTCACATCAATCCTCTTTTTCGACCTTCCTGCTTTGTGGAATCCTTGCCAATGGAGATGTTTTAGTGCCGTATAAACATAAAATGTATTTACCTCATTGTTGTTGTACATAATCCTATCTACATCATCTACTGCATTCTCTACGCAAATATACATCTCTTGAACGATCTCTTGTACATCATCATCAGATAGTCCGAAAGAACTTGCCATTCTAATCCAATCATCGTGCTTCTCTGCAAGAACTTGTAAAACTGTTGGTTTAATCATAATTTAGTTATTTTTGCTACTAATCTTGGGTTATCTCTATCTATACCCATTGACTTTGAATTTACCTCTACTACAATAGACAGGTCATCTGCCTCAATACAACCTCTCTCAACCATCGCATCCTGAAAGAACTTATCTACAACACTAATCACGTTCATCAAATCTCTCTTTCTTTTATCAGGGGCATAGTAGTAATAGTCTATGCGTACCTTTCCTTGTATCTTAAATTTAAGTAAAGGGGTTACTTCCTTCTTAAACTTCACTTTCAAACCATTCGATGTCTGATAGTGCCAGTTACGATAGTTATTTAATGTAAGCCACTTGACTTTGCCTTTGGTTTGCTTAATAAATATAGGCAAGTCTAATATGACTTCTTGAGGTTGATTATCCATTGATTCTCATTTTATCTAATTGTACAAAAGGTGTGTTTCCATTAAAAAAATATCTCGATGACCTAATGTCAAACGATATGTTTTGTATATCTTGAGGGTATCCTACAAGTTTCTGTTTCTTAATCTTCTGTGAACCAAAGATAACCTTTCTGCTTGAAAAGTCAATAGCTCTATCAGGTCGCCATATAAACAATACATTGTCAGCCTTGTCAGCAAACGTACCCCCACCCTTGATTCTGTTTACATCAGGCTTTAGGTATCTACCATCATCTCCCTTCATCGGGGTTACTTGGTGTGCTACTAAATGTACTGAGATATTGTTGTCTACTGCAAACCTTTTTAGTTCACTCATAAACCTGGAGATGTACAAGTCCTCTCGTTCCCCTCTATTCATCTTATGTTGAACAGTATTGTAAGGGTCAATAATCAAAGCTCTGATACCTTGTGTTTTTATAAGGTACTTAGCCTTTTGGAATATAGTGTCCAATGTAAAGTTCTTCTTAGGATAGATTACGTTGAAGTGATTTTTGACAAAGTCCATACCTTGTCTGTACTCTCCTTCACTCATATAGTTGTTCTTGTAGTAAGGGTCGCAACTCTTACCAATATACATCTCGATAATGTCATTAAAGAAGTCATTCATAGGCATATTCTCAGGACTAAATACTGCGAACTTCCAACCATCAACACTTGCTTTTATTGTTGCCAATTGATTCAAGAATAAACTCTTTCCCTCGTTTTGGTATCCTGTCCAAATGTTTACCTCTCCTGCTCTCCAAGTCCAGGCTCTGTCTACTTCAGGTATATAGGTAGTTGTACCTCTCTCTTGACCATTACGATAACCATCCAACATACTGTCGGTAATATCATCAACAGTAAAGATTCCGTCTACCTTCGGTGTAGAGGCACTTTTAATGCGTTTCTGAAGGCTTTCTACTCCCTCTTGGACTAATACCTCATTCGCATCCTTAAAGGGGCTAAAATCGACTATTCTACATCTCTCTGCTCCAAACCTTCTAACAAGTTCTTTCTCTAACAATCTTCCGTTCTCATCATTATCTACTGATATGTAGATTGTATGGGGGGTCTTGAATATGTCAGCACAAGTATTAAGGCATTCCAGCTTCTTGTCTATGTTCTTGTCTGCTACGTTTGGTGCACCTTGATTGACTGTTGTATGGGAATTGATTCCTGCAACCTCCCAAGACAATGAATCCATTTCTCCCTCGCAAACAACGATAAAGTTTTGGTTTACTACTCTGTCGTAGTTGTACATGATAGGTTCTGCCTCTTTAGCTTGGAAGAACTTCTTGTCGTTTATGTTTCTTGTCTTGTAATTTATTAAGCTACCTTCTTTGTAGTATGGGAAGATTATGCTTCTGCCATCCGAAGATGAATAGATCTTGTTGTTGTCTATTACTTCTTGAGTGATTCCCCTGCTCTTTAGGAAGTCGATACCTTTGTCGCTTATAGACTTTAGGTTTGTTGATTGTGGAGCTTTGTATTGTTTAGTTTCTTCTATCATTTGCTTGATTGTCTTGCCGTTTGTTATTCTCCCATTCCAACCACATTTATGGCAGTTATACAATCCCTCGTCTATATTTATGCTTAAACAATGGTCATTGTAATTACTCTTGCCTTTCTCTCTACATTTAGGACACTTTACTTTCTGTTGTCTTGCAGTACCAGACTTGGGTTGAATATCCAAGTTGATAAAGTCGCTTAATGTTGCCATCTTAATCGTGTAGGTATATTCTTCTTTCTTTTCCGTAGTTGCCGATAGATTGGGTAACTCTTGATATATGACCACCCTCCTCTAATTTATTCAGCATTCTGTATAGTGTTCTGTCGTGAATCCCTAAAGATTCCGATAACATCTCGTTAGTAGCAAAGCAGTAGCCTTTCTTTTTAGCTAACGACTGTATCAATGATAGTAGTGTTACTTCTTTTATGTTTAAGTCTTTTACCATAAGTTCTAAGTTTACGTTTACAAACCTTGCTTTGTTTTTCATTTGTTTTGTTTTGATAATAGAGGGGCTTTTACACCCCTCCGATTACCTTTCTACCATTAACTTAACCTAAAATGGCAAGTCATTCAACTTCTCCTTCGCTGGTGCTTGACCACCTCCATCGTTACCACCTTCCTTCGGCTTGTAGTTATCAATCCAAACGGAATGTGTTTTACCATAGTTGTCAGGGTTCTTCAATGCCCCGATCGTTAGCTTGAGATAACGCTCTCCGTTGTACTCAAACCAATTCTCCTTTACTTTTGATTCAGAGATACTGAAATTGACAAGGTCAAAATTCCCTGCTTTCTTACCTCTTCCTACGTACTTTCTTTCTTCTTGACTCATAATTTACTGATTTTAATTGATGATTTATTTATAACTTTAATAATGCTTTTACTTCTGTGCCTAATGAATATTTAGACTCGATAGCTTTGATACTACCTCCTTCTCGTACAAACTTTAGTGCCTTCTCAAATGCTGGTGTTGCAGCGTTAAGTACAGGTTTTCTTATTTGCTTTGGTGTAGCAGCATCTGTATCTTTATCTGTAACGATTCCTAATAAGCTACTCAATGCGTAACGTCTGATATAAGTAATTGCAGAACCTAATACTTGGTATTCGTTCATACCTTTTAACGATACGTTCTCAGGGATAGGAGTAAAGCTTTTTATAGTTTCTCCTGATGAATGAAATAGTATAGTTTCTACACCTCCGTTTTGTATGAGTTGAGTAAAACCTAATTCCTTATCATATAGAATTGGATTGATAATACTAAAGATTGTTGGTAGGTCAGCATAACTGTAACCATACCCTGAAGTTCCCTTGTGAATTACTGGACATTCTTGTTGAAATTCTGCTAATGATTTGTAAATTTTTGTGTTTTCTGTTGCCATAGTTTAATAATTAAGATTACTGTTGTTTTTTGTTAATATTCGTACTTGTGATTCTAATTCTAATTTCCTGCCGACCAAATGTTCTATCTCAAGCTCTTGTTCCCTGACAAGCTTCCTCAGATCTTCAATCATATCTGACTGCATCTTTAATAAATCTTCGTTCATAATATATTGTTTAAGTGTTTCCTCCTGACAAATATAAGAAGTATTGTTGTCAGATGCAACATAAAAAGCAAAAAAATGCCAATAAAATGAATTACTGGCAAATTTTACAATTAAAACAAACAAACAAAAGTAAAAACTTAGTGACTGCAAGATGGTTCAATATCTTGCAATCTTGTCGATATACTGCTCATTGTAATTTGTAGTATATCTGAGTAACAGATGGTGTCCATTACAGACGATAGCCATCTCACAAAGCTAAAAAATTAACCAACACTCGGTTAAGTTACAAATATAGGGAGTTATGTAGAGTAGACCTAATGAAAAGTAAAAAAAAACCTACAATATATTGTTTTTCTTTTTTATTGGCACAACCATAACACTATATAGTGTCGTGATATTGGATTCCATTAACTCGTGATGTGTATGTGTCATGAAGTATCCCTGTGTAGCAAAGGTACAGTACGAGTAGGCAAAAGTCAATACTCTTGTATATAAATGTATTAACAATGTTACTAACTACTTTGTTACTCCCTGCTTCTTTTCCCAAGTACGCATGCCTCCTAAGCCAAGCATACCGAATAGAATAGTGAATAACTCATCCATTTGAAGTGCAGGCAAGTCAGACCAAGAAGGGTGTGCAAATATGATTAAATCACGTAGTATAAAGTTGTAAAGTAAGGCAGCACCAATAACCCAACCGATAAAAGGTCGCCATCCTGCAACAAAGATCGTTCGATGTCCTGCCTCTGTTTCGTTTATCTTAGCTTGTAATTCAACAAGTCTTTCGGCAGTTTCAAGTTGTTTGTTAGGGTCAAGTTCTTTTCCCTTGAGAGCTTCACGAATATCCTTAGCTAATCCTCCAATTCCTTTTGTGCCTGTTCCTAAAAGTTTGCTTAACCAACTCATTTTACTAATAGTATTAAGTATGCCATCATTACGTTTAAATTCACAATGACTAAGTTCCATTGCTTTGCTACCAGGACTTGAGGCAATGACAGTAAACCTGCAAGTATGTAGACAACCATTCCTGATTCTTGTGGCAGAAGGTGTGGTGCAGTAACAAAGAATCCTGTACCCATATAACCTAATCTATTGGCAAGTCTTTCTAAAGGTGTTAAACGTCGCTCTTTAACTAAGCTACGTAACAATGTACTTTTGAATTTATTTACCATCGTGCTTTGTGTCCTCTGACATCGTAATGTGTGAATGTATCATAGACACCAATTCCACCTTGTTTCATTTTACCCTCTAAGATCAGAAGCTTTATCATTGTAGCAACTTGTGCAGGTGTCTTGCCTTTTATAACGATGTCTGCCGCTTTAGCAAACAAATGCTGGCTACTTTGTGAACCACCAATCTTTGTGTTGTGTTCAAGACTTCTGTACGAAGAGTTTATTCTAATAGGCACTCCGACAAAATCTCTAAGCTCTTGTAAACTTTCAGCTAATTCTAAAACATTAGGCAATAACTCAGACGGCATCTCTGAACCGTCTTTGCAGTCAAATTCTGATAAGTTAAAGTTCTTTGTTAATCTCATTTATTTCTTTTATTCATTATGTACCACTTTTGAATTGTGTAGCCAATTGTTACAAGCATCAAAGTAACCTTTAGAATGATGTCTATATTACTCATTGATATACCAAATGTTCCTATGCTTAGTGCGTACACTTTCAAATCCTGTGTCATCGTATTAGATTTTTAAGTCTTGGTAGTTTAGTCCTAAGAAACCGTGAATACCTTCTGTGTCAATATCAACAGAGTAAGATTTCCATCCGTAAGGGTGGTCAATCTCTCCATCTTCATCTACTTCTAAGTCGCTCCAGAGAACATCAACAAGATAGTCTGTTCCGAATACTGTTTCAGAAACAACTTCTCCTTCTTCAATAACTGCCTCTTGAAGAACCTCTAATCCTAATTCTACGACTGTGTGATGATGTGTTGGATATGGGTTTCCCTCTTCGTCTTGTTCTACTCCTAAAGCCTCGATTTTGTCGATTGCTTGTTCTTTTGAATTGAAGGCATATTTGCCTATGTGTATTGCCATAATTATATATTAAAAATCTGTTATTGAATCGTAAACTTTGATGTGTCTTAGACCTCCTTGAAATATTCTGTTACTTGAATTATTGTAATAATTTAAAGATATATTTGTTAATGAGGCACTAAAAGTAAAGCTAAGACCTTTAAAAGTAGGGTCTGTATCAACTAATTCTCCGTTTATCTTTAGTTCATTATTTCCTGATTGAAACTTCAACTGATAAGTGTTGTAGTCGAATATGTTAAAAGAAGACGGCATACTAATATATATTTCATCATTTGCTGATGCAACAATCAATAGATAAGGCTTTACAGTTCCACTATCATATCCATAACCTAAAGCCACTCTGTTTGAGTCTGTTGCACCCAATGTTATTCTTCTCGAAGAATTATCCGTATCAAACGCTTTAAATCTTGCTTCAAGAACACCACTATCGTTATCTAACGCATTAAAATTTCCTGCTAAATTACCTGCATCCCCATTTCTTGTCGTTGTGCCATTTGATAGATTTTGGATATACGAAGATGTAAAAGAACCTACTTCTATTTGACCTCCCCAAACTGCAAATTCTGTAAAAGCGTCTTCGTAAGAGTAGACAACAAGATGAGAACTGCCACCATATCCTGTACAGTTTTCTATTATCAATCTGTACCATCCATTCCCAACGTACACAGACTTAAAATCTGCTTCCCCATCTAATTCATTAAGTATTATTGAACCATCAGATAAATCAAACCTTACATATTTAGAGCCTGTACCCGAATGAAAACCTGCCGTAATACCGAGCCTTATTTTTGAACTTCCCGAAACGTGTTTAACATAAGTCGAACAAGAATATTTTGTACCAATTACACTCGTAATACTTGCGGTGTAAACACCATCATATTGAGTTAATACAGAAACAACATCAGCAGTATCTTCTCCGTTGGGAGCAACTTCATCATTTGACCTTATTATTACTGCTGAACTGCTTGGGTTTTTATTCCACGATGTTATTTGCTCTGAATATTTGCAAATGTTTGTTCTTTCTGCTTCCAATAACAAGGAAGGACATCCACCATCTGAATAATCTAATCTTGGAATATTGTTACCCATAGATTCAATAAGTCCATCTTTATTTGTTCTCGTGGCAGATGTAGCTCTTACGAAATCATCGAAATCAGCAGAAGAATCATTCGGCAAAACTCCGTATGCAGTTCCTGCCTTATATCCACTCGGTACGTATAAATATTTTAATGCCATATTTTATTATTAAAATTGTCCTTGTGTGTTATACCAATATACTGCGTCTACCTCTAAAAAAACTGCTGAGCCTGCATCTCCTTTAAAAGATAAATAGTTTTGATTTTCCATAGTTCCTCCATTATGCATTCCTCGTCCTGTTAAAAAGCTATGAGGAACTTCAATAGATATCCATTCACTTGAACCCCATTCAAAATTATAGTCTGCTAATAGACCACTTTGTGTACTTGCAACTGTAAATTCTCCACTTGTATTATTTTTCCCACCAACTTCAATAGTGAATTTTTCAGTTCTCTGTGTTCTTGTCTGCACTCTTAGTCCGATATGTAGCTTATGGTCTGAACTTAAATTGTAATCTAAAGCAGGTGTAGAAACATAAAATCCACAACCCCACCAATCACTTCCATCAATACTTCCTAATATAGAAAACCATCCTGAGTCAGCAGTTCCATAAAAACTTTTTGAGCCTGTTGGTATGGTTCTGTTATCTGTATTGTTCCAAAAATACAAGTTCCTACTTATGTCATCTAACCAAAACTCTCCATCAATTCTATCTCTTAAATAGTTTCCACCCTCTTGCTCTAACACATAAACGTAGTAATTATTTTTTTGCATTTCTTGACCAACACCAACAATATTGGTTTCTCCCCTATAAGACTTCTCATAAGAACCTCCCCAACCATAAGCGTTAGGTTCTATAATAGAACTTACAAAACGAGCCTTACCCCAATTTACGTTATTATTTACTGCTCCTTGTCCCCAGTTGATTGAGTTTGCCATTTTCTATCTTTTTTAGAAAGACTCTAAGTTTCTCCTTGTTGTCTTGCTTTGGTTCGTATTGTTTTTTTATCCTAAATTCCATCCGTGAAATACTGTGTCTTTATCAGGACTAATATCTTCGTTTGAGTTACTGTAATACTCTGGAAACAATGATGAGGCATTATTGCTCATATAGTCGATAAATCTGTTAGTATAATAGTTTGCGTAATCTCTTTCTTTCTGTACTAAGAAATCTACCTCTTCTTTACTAATGGTAGATCCGTTAGAAACTTCGCTTCTGTAAACTCCTCCGTTTGCAATAGTATATGATGCAAAAGGAAGATACTCTGCCATAGAGAAATGAATCAACATCGGCTGAATAAAGTCATTAACCAGTGTTAAGTAGTTGCCTGTTAAATTACCTGCGATAATATCATTACTAATCTTATCATACAAGTCTGTACCTAAGTAATTCTGAACGTGGATTTCTTGTGCCAATCGAATAAATTGAATAAACTTATCCGTATCAACATTCCCACTAATAGCCGTATTTTTTACTAAGTCAGCCTTCTTTATGAATAATGCTTTTGCCATATCTTATTCTGTTTGAGATGTTGGTTCTTCTTCTATCGGAGCTTCTTGCTCTGTATCGACCTCAGAATCCTTTTTAACACCTGTTTCCTTCTCTATCTCTGCCTCGCTAATAGCGTTGGTCAAGTCGGTAAATTCAAGTGGTTGTAACGTCTTAAAATAGATGTCTAATTCGATGCCATTAAATTGAAGAATATCCTCAATCTCATCTAAGATAGTTACCTGTAAAGGTCTGATTACTGTGTTGTCCATAAGGACAGATGCAGTCTGCAATTCTTCTGCGTTGTTTCCAAGTCCTGAAGAATCCTTAATTCCTACAAGCATAGGAGATACAATTCGATGGGACACCATAACTTTTCTCATACTCTCATCCGATAGGAATTGGTATTGTTGGTGGGCATCGCTTAATTGTACAGGCTCTATACTTGCCGACAACTCTTTAGAATCATTAAAGGCTAATATAAATCGCCCTGCATTACTTGACCCTGAGAACTTGTCGTATATTCTTTGCTCGATAGCAGTTCTTTCTTCATCAGAAGGCACTCCATTATTGAAGTTAATAAGCATACTTGGTGCTAAACCATTCTGAATATTGTTGATGTGGTAGTTTGCAATCTCTTCCTCTAATTCAGCGTACTGAATACCTCCTTGATAATCCACAGGAGAATAGTAGAAGTAACCTGCCTTATAAGGCTTGATGTAAACTATCTCTATATTTTCTTGAGAACAACCAAATGCTGGTATTCTCTTTACGTTCTTCTTTGAGTTGCTAACCTCTGACCAATCGTTAGAGTAGTAGTAAGCGTTAATCTTACCTTTGGCATCTGCCTTCTCAGCTCTTAGTGTCTGAACAGGAATATGCTCTACTTGTGCAACACGACTTCTGTCTTTAGAATAGATAACCTGAAATGCAGCGTTACCCATCATCTTATAATCGTAACAAACACTTTTTAGGCACTTCTTAGAGAATAAAGACTTCATCTCAGCATATTGCTCAGGATTACTATCTCCATCAACTGCATCCAATCCCTTGCCATAAATCATATCTGCAATACCATTAATCGCAGCATTGTTAGTAGGAGAGCCATTGTATCTGTCAATCAAGTATCCGAAGTAATCATTGTCATCTCCATACTCTACCCAATCCTTATTTTGTACTTCTACAACTTCAGGTCGTGTATAAGACGAAAAGTTTACTACGTGAACCTTTCCTTGCTTCTTAGCAGTCTTAGGTTGTCTGTACTTGTTTACATTGTGTTTTGCCATAATTATATATTATAATACTATAAATTCGTTGTCAAAAGTATCCTCTGTTACGTAGTCGTCTTTGTGAACATCGAACTTGTCAAAATCTGTTTGATTCGTACAAAATATTGTATCTCTATAAATAACATCTCCTGATGTATTTGTTACTTCCATAGAATAGTTAGTGTTCTCTACTAAAGAAAAAGAACCTGTTATACTCATATACCCATTTGAATTCACAACTGATACACTTACAGTAGATGAGGTTCTTGTATTCTTATTGGTTAATGTTAAAACAACAGATGAAACTAATTCTCTTGGAATGAATTTTATTGTTTGTGTTGCTGATGTAGTTAATATTTTCATACAATTAAGTAATATAGAAATACTGATTTGTTTGCAATAAAAAAAGGGCAACATAATGTCGCCCCTTTTAGATTTAAAGATATTCTAGGTATTAAGAACCTGGATTGACTGTTACAACCCCACCTGTAAAAGTCCAAGTAGTAGCAGCAATAGAATTAGGTACTACAAACTCAGCAGGAGCAGTTTCCATTCCTGAGAAAGTAAGTGTGTACCCACTCATATCTCCCATAGCACCACCTGTTACGATAGTACCTCCTGATACATCAGCTCCGTGTTGTCTTCCTACCAAGAAAAGGTTTCCGTTGTAGTCCTCAACAATTACTTGTGGGTTAGAAGTAGCAAGAAGTCTAATTGCTTTGTTATCAACTGCTGATAATTTAGGCAAAGTCAAGTTCAATGCTTGTTCGTAGAAAACAGTTCCGTTCTCTCTTGATGCAGTAATAGTCTGCTCAAAAGTAGAGTTTCCTTTAAGGTCATATTTGAAAACAGTACCTGCGGTGGTAATGTCGTCAATAGTGTCATCAGATGTGCTTTTTTCCCACCCAATATTTGTTTCTTCATCGAATTCGGCAAAGTAAACTGCTTTAAGTCCACCAACGGAGTTTTTACAGTTTAATGCTCTACCATCCGTTATAAATGTACAAGCCATAGTATTATATTTTTTTTAGGTTAATAAAAAAGGGATAGGCGAAAACCCACCCCTTTAGTAAATTAGTTATTCAGTTAATTATGCAGGTGTGTAAAGTACGATGTCAGAACCGATTCCGTACTGCACAGTAGCAGAAAAACGGAGAATTACACGAACATTTTGACTTCCGTCCAAATCTGCCATATCCAATACTTTAACTTCGTTAGTATCGTTCAAGATTCCTGTTCCAAAGTACAAGTTAGACTTCTCAGCAGCCATGATGTAGTTGTTTGCCAATCCGTTTGCAACGAATACATTTACTCCGTCAAACATTACGTTTCCAAGAGCTTGGTTAGTTCCTTGTCCTCCGACACCATTAGCACCTTGTCCTCCTGAAGCGAATCCACCCAAAGCACGAACGTAAGCACGATATACATTTTGAGCAACGTACAAGTTCAAGTCTTCAGCTCCGTACAATGCAGCAGGGATAGCATCAACTACTTTTCCAAGTTCGTCGATTACGTTTCCAGCAGTAACAGTTGTTCCAACTACGTCGATTACAGTTGCATCAGCAGTAGCCAAAGCTACAAGCCCGTCAAATTCTCCTTCGTTTGCATCAGCACCACCCCAGATGTTTTGCTCGATTTTCTGAGCTACTTTTTCTTGTGCGTGAGAGATCAAGAAGTCTGCGAAAGAAGCAGGAAGGTTGTCGAATGCAGAGTATCCCATTTGGATAGCATCCCAGTCGCTTCTGAAATCAGCCTTACACAATTCAAGGTTTACTTGAAAAGTCTTTGGCTCGATGATTCTTTCAGTCAAAGTTATTGTCGAAGTATCAGCAAAATCGCAAGTTCCGTCTTTAACGATTCCGTCAGTAGCAACTTTCTTGATTACTTCTTTAAATTTTACATTAGGTTTAACAGTGATTCCACCGTTGTCGATTGTTACTCCACTCAAAAGAGCTGCTGAGATATAATCTCCTGCAAACTCTCCAGCATAAGTAGTAGTGATTGATGTTGTTGTAGCCATTTTTTAAATATTTAGTTTAAGTTAATTTATTATTTACGATTCATTTTAGATAGAACTCTATCCATAGTACTGCCTCTTCTTTTCTGACTAAACAATACTTTTTTCTCATTTGATAATTCAGCTTCAGGGCTATGAGATAAAGGCTCTGATGCAGGTGCTTTAGATAAGTCCTCGATTTGAGCAGACATTTCTAATTTTTCTTTTTCGTAGCCGTTAGAAACTTCGATGAACATTGCTTTGATGTCAGCGATAGCATTTTCAAACTCTTCTCTTGAAACATACTTCTCTTCGTTAAGCTCTTCTTCTTCGACCTCTTCTTCTACTTCTTCTTCTTCTTCTACAATTTCTTCTGCTACCTCATCTTCTTCAGCTAAGACAACCTCTTCTTCTTTAACCTCTTCTTCAGTAATTTCTTCAGATAGTTCAACTACCTCTTCTTTTACTTCTTCAGGTTTACCGATAGAGGATAGCTTTTGCATAATGTCAGAAAGGACAGTTGTTGCTTTTTTGCTTTCCATAAGTAATAATTATTAGGTTTATAAATAAGTAATATTGATTTTCTTTAGTGTTAGATTTTGTGCCTTGTGTTATTTAATGAACTTTAAGTCATACGTTACGGAAGGTTGAAAGAAAGTATATCCAACATAGTAAGAAAATACAGTTACATCTCTACTCGAATCGTATTCAGATTCAAAATCACTTCTTTTTACATAAAGCAAAGGAGGAATCTCAGGGTATGGCGAAACACCAAAAGTAAAACTACTAAAAGCATTCATTTGATTACCCTCAAATTCTATTTTTAATGTCTTGCTTGATACAATATACATTACAGACACTAACTTCTTATCTCCCCACGCATCATTGTCAATACTTCCTATTGCTGGAGATGATAAACTGTCATACCCAAGAGAAGGAGGTGTGAAATTTAATCCTGTCGTTATAGTAGGTTCAAAATAAGGGTTTCCTTTAAGACTTCCAATACCTTGTGCCTGTACAGAACCATCACAACACTCTGTTGAGTAGGTTTTGCCATTTTTACATAGGCATCCTTTTCTACTGTTTCTTGGAGATGCATCGCTTGGTATAAAGTTCTTGTCTTTTCTATTCTTGTTCTGATTCATAGTTAGGA
>ERZ1047821.942-NODE-942-length-19454-cov-4.344863_pt1 | contig 19454 bp, 14 predicted proteins | sample MGYA00383096_ERZ1047821 | MGnify/ENA primary metagenome ERZ1047821 (study PRJEB29581, sample SAMEA5548366) | metagenome | biome: marine; feature: coastal; material: water | depth 25 m | study: Short-term variability in the microbial, nano- and picoplankton... | reverse complement strand
TTGAGCTAGGTGATGATTATGTAGTATCCAGAATGCCAGTAGACCAGCGAACACATCAACCAATGGGACTTTTACACGGAGGAGCAAGTGCTGCACTCATAGAAAGCATTGGATCTATGGGTTCTACCCTTTTATTAGACATTACAAAACAGCACCCCGTAGGTATCGAAATTAATGCAAACCATACAGGTGGAATCCGTTCTGGAAATGTAATTGCCAAAGGTAAAATTATACATGCCGGAAAACGCACTCATTTGTGGCAAGTTGACATTCATGAAGAAGGCTCTGAAAAACTAATTTGTACTGGAAGGTTAACCGTTATGATTGTGGACATTTAAGAAGAGAATGTCAGACTTTTTAGCATATCGAATACCCAATGATTCCGTTGTAAAAAGAGTAGGAAAATTCAATCTAATTCGCGAAGATGAAAACCATGCCGAAGGATTCATATTCAGTAATTTTAATCAGAACAAGCAATACGTTTTTACCCCGAATCAATCTGATTTTCAAAGTGCATTTCAAATTCATCTTTCAAAGAAGGAGCCAAAGGTAATTTCAAAAGAAAAATATTTATTATTTGGGAACCGTATCATTGAGTTTCTACGTGATCAATCCTTCAATAAATTCGTTTTTTCCAGAATAAAAAAAACACATTTTGATTCAAAAAAAACCTTACAGCTTTTTGATTCTCTTTGCGGTAATTACCCAAAAGCATTTGTTTATCTGATCTCATCTGAAGCGGAAGGGACATGGATTGGTGCAACTCCTGAAACTTTATTGCAATCGTTTAATGACTCAGGTTTCACCATGGCTTTGGCGGGAACCAAAGAAAAACAAGTATTGTCTGCATGGACCCAAAAAGAATATAATGAACAAAACTGGGTAAGCGAATACATTATAGAAACGCTTAAGCTGAATGGAATCCTAAACATTGAAAATCATGGGCCATACGACAGCGAAGCCGGAAATTTGATTCACTTAAGGACTGATTTCTCCTTTGACCTCAAAAATCACAACGTTTTAAGCATTGCCCGTAACTTGCATCCAACACCTGCAGTATCTGGTCTTCCAAAAACAGAAGCCGTTGCCCTTATTAATCAAATTGAAAGTCATGAGCTTGGATACTCTAGAGATTTATACACTGGATTTATTGGAGTAACCGGTGAAGAGACAACCCAGCTCTTTGTGAATTTAAGATGCTGTCAAATATTTAATGATACGGCATACCTTTATGTTGGTGGTGGATATACAGAAGATTCTATTGCAGAAAATGAATGGGAAGAAACAGAATCAAAAAGTAAAACTCTTATTAGCGTTTTAGAAAAACTTTAGTTTTGTGAATATGAAGACGAGCAATAAACCCATAGTACAACAGATCGTGAAGCAATGTAAATTGCATGGGATTCGTCACATTGTATTTTCTCCAGGTTCGAGGAATGCACCTTTTGCAATTGCATTTGACAACGACCCCTATTTTAAGACACATATCATCCATGATGAAAGGGTTGCAGGGTTTTATGCCTTAGGAATCGCTCAGGTGCTAAACGAAGCTGTCGCCATGTGCTGTACATCTGGCTCGGCAGTGGTCAATTACTTTCCTGCTATTACTGAAGCTTTTTATCGAAAAATACCTCTTTTGGTCATCTCTGCAGATCGTCCGAAAAACCTAATCAACAAAGGTCATGGACAAACCATTATGCAAGACGCAATATTTGGAAATCATGTTAAAGCATTTCAATCTTTTGAAGATGAGAATATTTTACTGAACAAAACTATCGAGAATTATGATTCTATAATGGAATCGCTTTATCAAGAACCCAAAGGTCCAGTACATTTTAATATTCATCTCGAAGAGCCTTTATATGCAACCTCAATAATGGATGAAGAAATATTTCCTGAGAACAAAAATATGGTTGGGGGACATTCGGTGTCCCTTGAGGAGACTATTAAAATCATTAATGGCAAGAAAACGATTGTTCTTTGTGGTCAAAATGCTGGATCTTCAGAGCTTAATAACGAACTTGTTCAATTCAATCAAAATACAAACGTCCTTGTTTTAAATGAAAACACCTCTGGGTTAAACGATGGTGCTTTTATTAATTGTATTGACCGAACACTGAATGCAATTCCGAATGAGCATCTCGAAGCTTTTATTCCTGAAATCCTTATTACAATTGGTGATGCAATCGTATCTAAAAAAATCAAAGCTTTTTTTATTCAAAATCCTCCAGAACATCATATTGCCATCAACCATTCAAGTATTGGAATCGATTCATTTCATTGTCTTGGAACGCATTTAAAAATAAATCCGATTGACTTTTTTAGTCAAATGAATAAGGTTGAACTCATCACAAACACAATTAATTTCGAAGCAAAATGGAAAACCATTGATTTGCAAGCCAAGGATCGTTTGCCTCAGTTTTTCAGTACAGATAAATCAACTACGGACATACAGGCTTTTTACCTATTAAATCAATACCTAAATGATAATACCATTTTACATTTAGCAAATAGCTCCGTTGTTCGATATATGCAGCTTTTTGATCCGATAAAATCCATAGAATATTACGCAAATAGAGGGACAAGTGGCATTGATGGCTCCATGAGTACAGCCGTAGGATCGGCAATAGCCTTGCCACATAAACAGCACATTTTCATCTCTGGTGATGTATCTTTTATTTATGACAGTAATGCGATGTGGGTCAGACCTTTTCCTAAGAATTTAAAAATCGTTGTCATCAATAATTACGGAGGAAGCATCTTCAGAATTATTGATGGAGCAAAAACTTCTGAGCAACTTGAAACTTATTTTGAAGCACATCACCATACTGATGTGAAAAATATTGCTGAAGGATTTGGATTTTCAACTACTGAAGTTGATGAGCAAAAAGATTATGAAGCTTCAATTTTTCAATTTTTAAACAATGACAATCATCAAATATTGATATTTAAAACAGATAGAAAAGAAAATCCATTAGCTTTGAGCAGATTATTTAAACATCTAAATAATGACTGATTTTTTTGAAGTATTTACCATTTGGGAGGGCTGGGTCTACCTATTTATCCTCTCGATACTTGAAATTGTTCTGGGAATAGACAATATCATTTTTATCAGTATCGTAACCGATAAACTCGAGGAAGGCAAAAAAAGAATGGCTAGAAATCTCGGGCTTTCTATTGCTTTAGTTTTAAGACTTCTATTGCTCTCGCTTATTTCATTACTCATGACACTGACCACTCCATTGCTTACAGTTTTAGATAGCGATATTAGTGGCCAAAGTATTATTCTTATTGGAGGTGGGCTTTTTCTTATCTATAAAAGTGTCTCAGAAATGCACAAAAGCATCAATCACAATTCCGAAGAAAAAAATAAAACTAAAATTACTTTGACCCAGGTCATAGCTCAAATCGTTTTAATCGACTTGATTTTTAGCTTTGATTCAATCATTTCTGCAGTCGGTATGACGAATGGTATTCATGAACAAACAGGTAGAGACCCGATGGCCATTATCGTAATAGCCATTATTATATCAATGGTTATCATGATGCTATTTTCACGACAAATAAGTCAATTTATATCCTCGAACCCCACGATTAAAATGATTGCCTTGAGCTTTCTCGTAGCTATTGGTGTTCTTCTTATAGCTGAAGGTTTTGGACAAGAATTCCCTAAAGGATATATTTACTTTGCTCTTGCTTATGCCCTCGTTGTTGAAATGCTCAACATTAGGATGAGAAAGAATAAAAATGGATAAAAAAACAGCTGAAATACTTTTAAACATCAATCAGTTCGACTCACCTATTGATGCCTATGAAAGTTTCCTTTTTGACCTGAGAAATTTTGTTTTCCAAAACCCTGTAATACCAAAAGTTCTCTACAATAAGCTAAAGAAAAATAACCAGTTATTTGAGGCCATTAGTCATTTTGAGAAAGTTGATAACCGTTATATTACAATTGAAATAGCTCCTTTGACAGGAACTCATCTATTTGACAAATTTGTCTGCTACGAGGAGAATAAAAGTCAAATCAAACAAAACCTTTCTAAATTTCTTACTACCAAGAACATTGAAGTAGGTATAACTCAGCTGATTCAAAATCTTTTACTTTGGAGTGAAGCCCTAACAGATATAGATACATCAGGTGCCGAAGGAGTGCCTTCAAATAAAGAATTAGATGTCTTAACTACCTTTAAATTATTGGAATCAGGAAAAAAAGATTCAGCATCTTTAGATGATCCAAAATTGCTATCAGAATTTAAAAGAATTAAACAGCTTGCTAAATCAATATTAACTTAATCAGCTGAGGAACCTCCCCCATTTATATTGCTGTTTTTGATTTCAACTTTGCCAAATTTATATCTAGCCGTTACGAACACCCTTCGAGACATCCATTTGTAATTTGCCACTTGATTTATGTTTTCTCTTGTAAGATCCATGTAGAAAGCTTGCTGATTAAATAAATCTGATACACGAAAACCCAAAGAAAGATCTCCATCCAAAAACTTTTTCTCAAACGCCATGTCTAAAGTTCCTTTTCTCTGAACCACACCTTGAACTGTGATACGAGGTCCATTGTATCCGTAGCTGATCTGAAAGCTTCCCGTTTTTTTCCAAAACTCCAAGGTGGAATTTATTTTTGCCTTCATATAATAACCTGTCGTGTTATTTAAACCTTGGATATCTGTATAATACTCTACCATATTGCCATTAAAGCTGGCCGTTGTTCTCCAAAAACTAGTTGGTTTGAACATGAAAACCCATTCGGTACCAAGAGCATTGGTATTGCTCAAGTTTTGATAAGTAACAGCACTGGTGTTGTTGTCATAAAACTCTTTGATTCTACTAATCACCCCCTTACTTCTTCGATAATAAATACTTGTTGAAATCGAAAACAATTTACTTTCAAATAGATATGCCAAATCGAAAGAATGAATGTATTCGGGCTGTAGATAAGGGTTTCCTCGTCTTAAATTAAAAGGGTCTGCATAATTGGTAAATGGATTAAGCTGTCCTGCTCTTGCCCTAGAAATTCTTCGGCTATAACTTAATCCTAGTTCATTTTTATCGTTAATTGAATATTTTAGATGTGCCGACGGAAAGAAATTAAAATATTCGTTCTCGATTCTTAATGTATCTGAGATCAAATCTGGGATTTGATAAGCCTTTTCAACCCTCAAGCCTGCCTGATATTTGAATTTATTTAATTGTTGTCCAAAAATACCATACAAACTAAAAATTCGTTCATCATATTGGTAATTAAAATTAGCTATGGTATCTTCTAAATAACTTTCTACTATATGGTCATAAGATTCAGAAAAAGTATTCACAGACTGAGAACGTGTGATACTCTTTGCTCCTGCTTCAATTCTTGCGTTAATTGAAGGGAAAACATATTCATAATCAAGCTGTGCCGAATTAATATCGTTTGACTCGACATTATTCAAACGTTGAGATAGAGAATCACTTCCATTTGATATCGAATCTGGAGTAAAATAATATTCAGAATAATACCCGTAAATGTCTTCATCTCCAATCGACTGATTGAAATTAAACTGGAGCTTGCCTTTTTCGTCAGAAAACACCCACTCGTAATTTAGGCCAAAATCAATATTGATCCTTGTCTTCGGGTCGTAACTCGTTCGGTTCCACAAAGCTGACCGAATACCGTCTTGATCATATATTGAATTCCATAAATCACCGGTTCTTTCCCTCCGACCAATGCTAAGGCTAGAATAAATCCCTAATTTGTGATTTCTAGATAGAGACAAGTCCAATCCAGTCCTCACGGATTGAGAAATATTGAGGTCTGTACCGATTCTATTTTGATCTAAATGTTGAATTGTACCATCAGAAAAAGACTCGTAAATATCTGAAAACTTATTCCTATATCCTCTGTAGCTTCTACCATTATAGCTGGCAAATACATTGATTTTATCGTTCCTGTAGTTTAAAGAAACATTCCCCTCATAAATGTTTCCATTCTTTATATCTCCAGTACCAATATTCGAAGACAAAGAGCCATTAAAGCCTTTGAGCTTATTCTTCTTTAGAACAATATTAATAATACCTGAAGTTCCATCAGGATCATATCTTGCAGAAGGATTGGTAACAATTTCAACTCTTTCTATAGAACCGGCAGGCAATGCATCTAATAGGGTTTTTCCATTCCCCCCACTTAGAGAACTCGGTCTTCCATTAATGAGAATGATTACAGATCCATCACCCCTTAAAGTTACTCCTCCATCCTCATCTACCTCCACTGAAGGCAATCTATTCAAAACATCATTCGCTGTACCACCTTTAACTGAAATATCCTCTCCAACATTATACACTTTTTTATCAATTCCAGCTTTGAGCACATCAATTTGAGCCTTTACCTTTACTTCTTGTAAGTTTAAGGTTGCGTCAATTTTTAATTTAAGCGCTCCAAAATCTATATTCTCACAATTACCTAACGCTTTAGAGTCTCTATATAAAGATTCATATCCAATATGAGCGACTTTTAAAACAAAGGATTTATTGCAATCAATTTCATCAAATAGAAATGCCCCGCTAGAGTCAGCATACATCGCCCTATACAATGAAGAATCTTGAACGTTTAAAAGCTTAATCGTTGCAAATTCAACTTGGGCATTTTCAACAGAAGAAACTACCTTTCCTGAAACTGTAAATGATTGCGCTTTGGAACTGAATCCGAATGTTGCCACAAAACAAAAAATAAGCACTGTGTAATGTAGAATGGCTTTAAATTCCTTGATAAAAATCATTTCTAATCTTGAATCTTTTTAATAATTAAAGAAGCAATATGTCCTCCAAAACCAAAAGTATTACTCATCGCATATTTAATGGTTTTGTCCTTGCCTTTACCCAACGGAAAATCAAACATATTTGCAAAATCTGGTTCAATATTTTTTGTATTAATTGTTGGCGGTACAAAATCATGTTGTACTGATTTGACGCAAGCAATGGCCTCTATTGCTCCTGCAGCACCTAATAGATGACCAGTCATTGATTTTGTCGCGGAAATGGAAACGTCTGAGTTTTCACCAAAGACGCGCCTTGCCGCTATCAACTCAGATTTATCACCTAAAGGAGTCGAAGTGGCATGCATGTTAATATAATCAATATCATTAGAGCCAATACCGGCCTCTCTCATCGCTTCTTCCATTCCCAAAACAGCACCATCACCATCAGGGTGGGTCCCTGTAAGATGATAGGCATCTGCTGCCATTCCTCCTCCCACGATTTCAGCATAGATTTTCGCCCCTCTTTTTTTGGCGTGCTCATATTCTTCAATGATTAGAGCTCCAGCTCCTTCTCCCATAACAAATCCATCCCGATCCACGTCAAAAGGCTTGGATGCACCTTGCGGGTCATCATTGTTTGTCGACAAAGCTCTTGCAGAAGAAAATCCGCCGATTGCTGATTCATTAATAGCCGCCTCTGAACCGCCACTAATAATTAAATCTGCCTTATCCCATTTGATGTAATTGAAAGCTTCAATCAAAGCGGTATTTGAAGTAGCACATGCTGAAACAGGACAAAAGTTAACTCCCTGCAAACCATATTTGATGGATATAATTCCAGAGGCAATATCAACAAGAATTCGAGGTATAAAATAGGGCGTGAATCGAGGAGTTCCGTCTCCCGAACAAAATTCCATCATCTGGTCTTGAAAAGTTTGAATACCTCCATTACCTGAGCCCCAAATAACACCAGCCCTTCTTTTGTCTATTTCTTCAAAGTTGATTGATGCGTCCTTAACTGCCTCTTCGACTGAAACGAGGGCATACTGACTAAACAAATCATACTTACGAACCTCCTTTCTATCGAAAAATTCCGAAGCATCGTAATTCTTGAGTTCACATGCAAATTTGGCTTTAAATTTCTCCGTATCAAATTTCGTGATTTGAGCCGCTCCGCTCTTTCCCTCTTTTAAGTTTAGCCAAAAGGAAGATACATCTTCGCCTATCGGTGTTAAGGCTCCAAGCCCTGTAATTACTACGCGTCTGACCATTAATTGTCTAAATCAATTTTGTTATACTCCTTACTTTTTAAAATATCAATTGCGCGAACTAAGATTTCGTTGGTTGAATTGTAAACTTGATAAAACTCGCTGGTGTCCCATAAGTTTCTAGCTAAAAACGCTTTTAATCGAAGTTTAATAAATTCACCACTTTCGTTAAAATCCTCTTCAGAATACTTTAGTGTGGAATCTTGCTCCTCCACATATTTAAAAAATGAATCCATAAAAGGTTCATCTCCGTCCCAATCTTGAATCGCACCACAATCAAACGACGTGTTGAAATCTGAAAAATCTGGGTATTTGTTCAATAATTTTTTTCTATTGTTATTAGTGTATTCATAAGAAAACGTATTTAAAAACCCACCTCGGATTAATTCCGAAAAATAATCAGAAGATCCTGTTGTATCTAAAGGAACAAAGAAATCTGGCATAATTCCGCCACCACCGAATACCGTACGTTTTTTAATCAAGGTTTTAAATTTTAAGGAATCAGGCATTTTAATTGAATCTGCGCTTACAAATTCCCCATTCAAATACCGTTCTGAAATATCTTTTCTATAGGATTCAACATCATCGTATGGCTTTTGAATAAAACGTCCAGTTGGTGTGAAATACCTTGCTATGGTTAATCTTATTTCTGAACCATCACTAAGGCCCATAGGTCGTTGAACCAAACCTTTCCCAAAGGTTCTTCTTCCTACCACTAAACCTCTATCCCAATCTTGAACAGCACCAGAAAGTATTTCACTTGCACTCGCAGAGTATTCGTCCGTTAATATGATAAGCTTTCCTTTTTCAAAATTACCTTTTATACCAGCTCTTAAATTATTTCTTGGCTGCGCTTTACCCTCAGAATAAACGATTAGTTTTTCATCTGATAAAAACTCATCTGCTAATTTGTGTGCAGCATCAAGGAGACCTCCACCATTTCCTTGTAAATCAAAAATAAGGCTTTTCATACCTTGGCCTTTAAGCTCTCGAATGGCACTTCTTACTTCATACACAGTAGTTCTCGAAAAGCTGTTTAATTTGATGTAACCAATTTCATCATCAATCATATATCGAGAATCTACTGAAAACACAGGAATCTTGTCTCGTGTAATGTTAAATGTCAGCTTCTTTTTAACTCGTTTACGTTCAACTTCCACCTTTACTTTTGATCCCAATTCTCCCATCAACTTGTCTCTCACATCACTGTTTTTAAGTCCAATTCCCGCGATACTATTACCATCGACACTTACGATTTTGTCCCCAGGTAGAATTCCTAGTTTTTCCGCTGGACCTCCTGAAATGGTTGCTACTACATTCAGTGTGTCTTTCATTATTTGAAAACGGATCCCGACACCGACAAAGCTTCCATTAATTGTTGTTTGGGCTGCCTGTAATTCATCGGCTGGAATATATGTTGAATGTGGATCTAATTCCTCAAGCAATGCTACTATTGCGGTTTCGGTTAAAGCCTCAGAATCGGTTTCATCGACATAATAGCGTGATACTTTGTCTATAACTTCTTTGAACTTGAATGAGGTACTTACTTCACTAGGATGAAATTGTGCTGTCGCGAATGAAATAAATGAAAAACTAAATGCTGTGAGTGAAAGTAAACGTGTCATATAAATCTTTATAAGAAAAAACGGTTCGTACAAAAATAGTAACACTTATGAGGTACAATAGTTTTTTTGTAAGTTTTAACAAGGAAAAATGAATAATTAAATCACGGATGTTAGTATGTTTTTTTAATAAATATAATTTCTGCAATTAATGGACTTATTTTTGATTTATGATAGTTAATGACATCTCCTTAAAAACCATGAATACTTTTGGCATTGATGCTTCTGCCAAACGATTTTCGATTATCCGAGATGAAAAAGACATCACAACAGTTTTGGATTCGAATGAAAATGAACCTGTTTTCATTTTAGGTGGTGGCAGTAACATCCTCTTCACTAAAGACTTCGATGGTTTGGTTATTAAAAATGAAATTCAAGGTTTTCAAATGATTGAGGAAAATAAGGATTTTGCAATAATTGAATCTGGTGCGGGTGAAGTTTGGCATGAATTTGTCATGAAATGCATTGATGAAAATCTTGGTGGAATAGAAAACTTGAGCCTTATTCCTGGTAATGTCGGCGCAAGTCCAATGCAAAACATTGGCGCATATGGTGTAGAAGTTAAAGATGTTTTTGAATACCTTGACGCTTATCATATTAAGGATAAAAAAATGCGACGATTCAATGCCCAAGAATGTAAATTCGGTTACCGAGAAAGTATTTTTAAAAATGAATTAAAAGGGCAATATATCATTTGCAAAGTTGCATTTAGGCTAACAAAGACACATACCTTAAAAACGAGCTATGGGGCCATTGAAAATGAGCTTCACACAATGAATATAGCCAACCCAAGCATCAAAGACGTAAGTGATGCTGTCATTAGGATCAGACAGTCAAAGCTCCCCGACCCAAAACAAATTGGAAATGCAGGTAGTTTTTTTAAAAACCCAATCGTTTCGAATGAGCTTCTAAATAAAATTCAAAGTAATTATACCGATATTCCAAATTATCCTGCAGCCCAAAATAAAGTAAAGCTGGCAGCGGGTTGGTTGATAGAAAAAGCCGGTTGGAAAGGACGCACCTATGATAACAGATATGGTGTTCACAAGCTACAAGCGCTCGTTCTTGTTAATTACAACAATTCTAAGGGAGATGAAATTTTGAAGCTTTCAGGATTGATTATTGAGGATGTAAAGGCAAAATTCGACGTTACTTTAGAGCGAGAGGTGAATATTCTATAATCATTCGGTATTAGATTGCTTCATTATTAATAAATTCGCATAGAAATTAAACTTACATGAAGGTATCTTACAATTGGCTTAAAAACTATATAGATTTTGATTTATCTGTAACTGAACTTGCAAAAGTATTGACAGATACCGGTTTGGAAGTTGAAGGTGTCAAAAGAATTGACAAAATACCAGGCGGATTAGAAGGCTTGGTTATAGGAAAAGTAACGCAATGTGTTAAACATGAAGACGCAGACCGTTTAAAAGTAACTCAGGTAGATATCGGAACTGAAGTTTTGCAAATCGTATGCGGAGCGGACAATGTAAATTCAGGACAAAAAGTTGTTGTTGCTACAGTTGGTAGTATGCTATACCCTGAACCAGACAAGCCATTCCAAATAAAAAAAGCAAAAATCAGGGGTAAATCTTCATATGGAATGATTTGCGCGGAAGACGAAGTCGGTCTAGGTGATTCACATGATGGAATTATGGTTCTTGATGAAAACGCCGAAATTGGAACAAAAGCTTCTGCTTATTTCAATCTGAGCTGTGATTATCAGCTCGAAATTGGATTAACACCAAATCGATGTGATGCCATGGGACATTTCGGAGTAGCAAGAGACATTAAAGCTTATTTGAATTATCACAAAAATGACAATAAGCAACTGCAGCTTCCCAAAATGGATATTCCAGATACAACAGTCAATAGAGATTTTTCGATAGAAGTAGCTGAACCAACTTTGTGTCCAACTTATATAGGAGGAATTATAGAAAACATTAATATAAAAGATTCTCCAGAGTGGCTTCAATCAGCGCTTTTATCAATAGACATAGAACCCATTAATAATGTAGTGGACATTACCAATTATGTAATGTTTGAATTCGGCACTCCCCTACACGCTTTCGACCTTAAAAAAACGGGTGATAAAATCATCATTAAAAAAAGTACCAAGGGAGATCTATTTACAACACTCGACGGCACCGAAAGAAATCTAAATGGCGAAGAGCTAATGATCACAAATGGAAAAGAAAACCTTTGTATTGCAGGAGTTTATGGTGGTCTTTCTTCTGGAATTTCCAACGAAAGCAAGTCTATATTCTTGGAATCTGCCATTTTTGATTCAACATCAGTTAGGAAAACATCAAAATCACACGGCTTACAAACTGATGCCAGCTTTAGGTTTGAAAGAGGTGTTGATCCAACATTGACTAAAAAAGCAATGAATAGAGCCATCAGCTTAATACTTGAGCACGCTGGAGGAGAACTTACATTGTCACCAAAAACAATTGATTCAAGAAATACTGAAGAGGTAAAAATAGATTTGAACATCAAATCCCTGAACAGCAGGCTTGGAATCAATATTGAAAAAGAAGAAATCATCAATATCCTAGAAAATTTAGATTTCAAATGTGAAAAATCAAACGACGAAAACCTACAGGTAACCGTCCCCTCCTATCGCAGAGATGTATATCGAAGCGAAGACATTATGGAGGAGGTTCTTAGAATCTATGGTTTTAACCAAGTTCCTATTCCAAATAAATGGCACATCTCATTTCAGAATAAAGAATTTGACAATACAAATGACATTCATAGGTCTTTGGCTGACTGGCTTGTATCTAACGGGTTCAATGAAGTCATTAACAACTCTTTAAGCAAGGATCTTTTTAGTGATCAGCTTGATGAAAAATCAAGTCGAGCAAAGGTTTCTGTCCTAAACCCATTGAGCTCAGAGCTGGCTTCAATGCGAAGAAGCATGTTGTTTGGCCTTCTTGAAAACATCAAATACAATCAAAATAGACAGCATTCCGATTTGAAGTTTTTTGAATTTGGAAAAGTATATGAGAAATCCGAAAAAGGATTCCATGAAACGAGACAATTGGCATTTGTCATTACAGGAAATCAAAAGTCTGAATCTTGGAAAAATGACAATAAAGCTGTTGATTTTTTTGAGCTTAAATCGATTTGCCAAACATTAGGAGACAAGCTTGGGATAAAACTTAAAGAAAAGAAAGGTGAAGCTTCTATCTATTTCGACACCTATCAACAGCTTAACGTAAAAAAACATTCTCTCATTGAGTATGGTGAAATCTCAAATGAAGTAAAAAAACAAATTGGTTTTAAAGGAAAAGTTTTTGCAGGCGTCCTCAATGTGGATATCGCAATGAAGTACAGGAAAAGAAATACAACGGTTTTTCAAGAATTGCCGAAAACCTTTTTTGTAAAGCGTGACTTTTCGCTCATTTTAGATAAAGCCGTGAATTACGATTCGATTAAAAAAATAGCTTTAGACTCAGAAAAAGATTTATTAAAAAGAATAAACCTGTTTTATGTTTACGAAGGAAAGAATCTTCCAGAAAACAAAAAATCTTACGCTGTTTCATTTGTATTTCAGCACCCCCAAGAAACACTTCAGGATGCACAAATAGATCCCATTATGGAAAAGATAAGGATTAGATTGAAAAAGGAATTAGGCGCAGAGCTTAGAGCTTAACGATCGTAAGCTTTTCGAGAAATCGAACTAAGTTTTTATTTTTCACGATTTCATCTTTACCCACGATAAGAAGGTTTTTAGACTTATTCGACTCAAGCCATAATTCTATATTGGCAATAGCAACATTCAAAGTTCCATTAATATCTATACGATAACAAGGCTTTTGATTTTTATCAAAAAGAGATTTTAAGTTCCAGTTTTCTTTAGATATGGACTGGTTTTCACTAACGATTAAAAGGCTGTCAAACAATTCAATATGTAGGTCATAACGCTCAGTGACTTGATTCACTTTATTCGCGTTTTCTTCAGACCAACTATTAATTGATTTTGAAAATGGCGTATTGGCCTTAAGGTATATATTCTCTAATTTCATGAGTGGATTAAATCAAAGATAATTTAAATAATGAGTGAATAACCAAAAAAAATGAATAAGCTCAAAATTTTTAAGATTCGCATAGTTTTCATCTGAAATAAAATTGATTAAAGGTTTTTTATGAATTATTTCCCAACAAATTCATTAACCAATTCTGGAGGTCTTGCAACTATTGCTTTTCCATCCTTAATAACAATGGGCCGCTCTATTAATTTGGGATAAGAAAGCATAAGATCAATGATTTTATCATCAGTCAAATCTTTACCCTTAATATGTTCTTTATAATCACTTTCGCCTTTCCTTAAAAGCTCAGACGGAGTCATTTCAAGCTCTTGAAGTACCTGAATAAGCTCATTCTTAGTCACCTTGTTGTTCATGTAATCAACAAGCTCCACTTCACCGGTCAAGCCATTAAGCATTGACAGCGCTTGCCTACTTTTTGAACAACGGTTATTGTGAAATATTTTTATTTTTTTCATTGCCACAAAAGTAATCGTTCTGATTTATTACGAGTCATTATAATTGTTTAAAAAATATTTTAATTGACATAATATCAGCTTTTAATTGAATTCATGAATGATTAGTTTTGTTAAAAATATTTCCATGCATTTTTTGGATGAATTAAATGAAAGTCAAAGAAAAGCTGCCGAACATCTTTACGGAGCTACAATGGTTATTGCCGGAGCAGGATCTGGCAAGACGAGAGTTCTTACTTATCGTATTGCATACATGATTGAAAAGGAAATTGATCCTTTCAATATCTTGGCTTTGACATTCACCAATAAAGCTGCTCGTGAAATGACAGAGAGAATAGGTTCTATTATTGGCGGACAAGAAGCAAAAAACATCACAATGGGTACCTTTCATTCCGTTTTCTCGAAGATTCTTCGATTTAATGCTGATCGTATAGGATTCCCTAACAATTTTACTATTTACGACACACAAGATTCAAAAAGCGTAATCAAGGATATCATCAAAGGCTTTAAACTTGATGATAAAACATACAAACCAAGTAGCGTTTTTGGCAGAATATCTACAGCGAAAAATAACCTAATATCACCTGAAGCTTATTGTCAAAATCCTGAAATCATCCTTGAAGATAAGCAAGCAAGGCGACCTGAAATGGGTAGAATCTATACAAGCTATATGAATAGATGTCAAAAATCAGGAGCAATGGATTTTGACGACTTGCTATACTTCACCAATGTTTTATTGAGAGATTTTCCTGAAGTCCTTCACTACTACCAACACAAATTCAAATATATCCTTGTAGATGAGTATCAGGACACCAATTACGCACAATACTTAATCATCAAAAAACTCGCTGCTGCATATGAAAACATATGTGTTGTTGGTGACGATGCTCAAAGTATTTATTCATTCAGAGGTGCGAATATCGAAAACATTCTCAATTTTAGAAAAGATTATCCAGACTTCACTTTATACAAACTAGAACAAAACTACAGAAGCACAAAAAACATCGTAGAGGCCGCAAATAGCATTATTAAAAACAACAAAGACCAGATCCACAAAAGCGTATGGACAGACAATCAAGATGGAAATAAAATAAAAGTAATCAGAACACCAACGGATAATGAGGAAGGGCGTACAGTTTCATCATTGATAAAAGAAAAGCAAGCTGAACAGAATTCATCTTATAATGATTTTGCCATTTTGTATCGAACGAATAGGCAGTCCCGGTCATTTGAAGAGGCGTTAAGAAAGTTTAATATTCCATATAAAGTTTACGGTGGTCTCTCATTCTATCAGAGAAAAGAAATTAAAGATTTACTCGCCTATTTCCGATTATCTGCAAACCCCAATGATGAAGAAGCCTTAAAGCGGGTAATAAACTATCCCAAAAGAGCGATAGGTAAAACGAGTATTGAAAAACTCATTGTTGCTGCAAATAACTATTCAACAAGTATGTGGGAAGTGATCTGTGATTTTGAAAAACACCCCGTAGATATTAACAATGGTACTAAAAGCCGAATAGCCGAATTTGCTACAATGATCAAGAGCTTTCAATCTGAAATAAACAATAAGGATGCATTTTCATTGGCAGAGCGTATTGCCCGGTCTTCGGGGATCATGAAAGAATTGATGGATGCAAAAGACAAAGGTCCTGAGGAGGTGGAAAGATTTCAGAATGTAGAAGAATTGTTATCTGGTATTCAAGAATTTTCAAATTCTGCAGATGATGAAAATCCAAATACACTTGCAGATTTCATGCTCGAAGTTGCATTATTGACTGACGCTGATCAAGACAAATCTGAAGAAATAAACCATGTTTCCCTAATGACCATTCATTCCAGTAAAGGTCTTGAATTCCAAAATGTATATCTCGTTGGAATGGAGGAAAACTTATTCCCTTCTCAAATGTCTTTGCATTCAAGGTCTGATCTCGAGGAGGAACGCAGACTGTTTTATGTGGCCATTACCCGTGCAATGGAATCGTGCACATTGTCATACGCTGTATCGCGATTCTTATGGGGTCAATCCATTAGCTGTGAACCAAGCCGCTTTATCGATGAAATAGATTCCAATTACCTAGAATTCTCTTCAAAATCTAAATCATTAGGACGCGGACTATCCATGAAAGGTTTTGAAGGCGCACGCACAGGTGGACTTAATAAAATCTCTAGCAATCCTAACCTTCGGTCATTAAAAGATGTTTCAAGAAGTCAAAACACGAATACCGGTGAGAAAAACATCAAGGTAGGTTTTAATGTAGAGCACCAGACCTTTGGGAAAGGAAAAGTAACGCATATGGAAGGAACAGGAGCGGATCAAAAAGCGACCATTTTCTTTCCCCATCACGGGAGCAAAACCGTATTACTCAGGTTCGCAAATCTGGAGGTACTCGATTGATAGAACTATTTGAATTTAGATTGATCTAAAACATGAACAAAATGGAACCCCTTTATCTCAAATCCTTGTTTGAAAAAGAATTTGTGAGATTTGTTATTATGGGTAAATGAATCGAGTCCTAATGAAGCACAATTTTCTTCTTGTGCCATTCTCTTTAAAAAATCAAGCAACAAGCCACCTACCCCACTTGATTGATGTTTGGAACAAACAATGATATGATCAACCTCTAGGTATTTTCCACACCACAACTTATTTCCAATCCAGGCACCACTAATTCCTATACAATCACCTCCCTGATATGCTCCAATCTGAAAATAGTTATGGGGAAGCATTTGATCAAGCTGCTGACTATAGTCATTAACGTCTAATGAAGGATACATCTCCGTAATTACATGATGACAAGCCAAGATCTCCTCCTTACTTTCAAGCTTTCTAATCTTCAATTCCATATTTATTTCAAATGTGTTTCAAAAAGCTCTAAGATTCTCCGATATTCATCTGTCCATGAACTCGCTTCTTTAAAACCATGAGCCTCAACCGGGAAAACGGCCAATTCCCAATTCTTTTTTCCTAACTCAATGAATCTTTGGCTTAAACGTACAACATCTTGAAACTGCACATTGTTGTCTTCCATCCCATGAAGCATCAGCAAGGGTTTTGTCAAATTCTCAGCGAAATAAATAGGTGAGCTTCTACGATAAGCCAAAGAATCTGTTTCTGGATAATTTAATATATTGCTTGTGTATTCGTGGTTATAATGAGACCAGTCAGTAACAGAACGCAGGGCCGCGCCACAAGCAAATTCCTCAGGCTTTGTTAGCAATGCCATAAGCGTAATGAAACCGCCATAAGAACCTCCATAAATACCAATGCGGTTTGAATCAAGGTCATAATTTTTAACCATGAATTTTTTAGCATCTACATAGTCATCCAAATCTCTTCCTCCCATATACCGATATATGGCCGTTCTATAATCTCTACCATAGCCATCACTAGCACGATAATCTAAATCTAAAACTGTATAACCTTTTTCGACTAATAAATTGTGAAACATATATTCTCGGAAATACCCACTCCAAAAATGATGTGCATTTTGTAAATATCCAGCGCCATGCACAAAAAATACGGCCGCTCCATTTTTAAGTTCTGCTTTTGGCTCATATACTCTAGCATAAACAGTCTCCCCGTCATCAGCCTTAAAATCAATGAATTCAGGTTTTACCCATTTGTAACTGTTAAACTCTTTAGTCGTTGACATTGTAATTTGAAGTGGCTCGGCACCGGCTCTAAGCTTACTCAAATATAACTCCCAAGGCTTAATACTTGTGGAATGCCTGTAAGCCATATAGGATTCATTTGGAGAAACAGATACTTCATATGCCCCATCACCTTCTAAAACAGGAATAAATGCTCCATTATTTAAATTCAGAGTGAAAAAGTTTCGATCTCCGGGATGTGAACGATTACAGGTAATAAAAAGCTTGTTTTCCTTGATTGATTTTGTGATAGACCTTATTTCAAATTCACCGAATGTTAATGCGTCAATCACTCCAGAATGAATATCAAATGAATAAAGATGAGAATAACCTGACCTTTCAGATTGAAACAAAAATGATTCATCCTCACTCATCCAAGATAAATATCCTGGAACCATATTCCATGAAGAGATTCCTGGACCACCGATCCAAGCTTCATCATGTTCATGAACAAGCTCTTTTACTTTTCCATTTACGAGGTCTAAACGTACAATCCACCTGTCCTTATTATCTGCTGACCTAACATCTAAAATGGCCGCATTTTTATTACTTAAAAATAAAGTGTTATTCATAAATAAATTTCGTGCGATAGATGCCTTTACGGTATCCGAATCATCTGTATTTATGGCTTTCTTAAATAGGTCTGTAAGACCAGAAAAATCAACCCAAATCAATGTGTCATTTGTTCTAGAAAATATCCCCATAAATTGACTCGGCTCATTTTGAGAGACTTTAGGACGAGCTTTTTTGGTTTCTGTGTATCCATTTGCATTTACAAACGACATATATGACGTTTCTTTTTGTTCTGCCCTCAGATGTTTTTTAAGTAATATAAATTCTCCTTTTGGATGAACCATTAACGAAATCAAATCTCCCTCCCCAGTGTAAATGGATTTTAACCCCTTCTCATCATGAGAGTCAGAATCGTCATTCTTTGAAAAATATTCAAAAAGCTCTTTTTGTTGGTCAAATAAATAACCCTCCTGATTTTGTTTCCTTGAGATTGGCTTATTTGTGAAATTGGTGATTTGTTTCAGCTGGGTCGCTCCTTCCAAACACCACTCAAATAGATTTCTTCCCATTTGAAAATAGATGTGATTTTTATCGACTCCTCTTTGAAGATTAGTCAAGCGCTGTTCTGCTGCAAAAAGAACATGTTTTGTGTTTTTTACTTTGTCCCAATAACTGAGTTCGTTATTAATAATTTGAAACTGTCGATCAAATAAAGCTTGATTTCTGTCAAAAACAATTAAATCTTCGACAAGAGTGTCTATTGATTTGGTTTTGTAATCATAGCAAAGCGTCACATCTTCTCCATCCACTTTCTGATCATAGCAAACCTTGCGACCCGAAACATCCCATTTAATGTCTTTCGGCAAGTGTCCAATAAAATCATCCCCTTGCATTATATCAGAAAGCTTGAGCTGACCAAAAGACATGAAAGGAATTAATAGCAACAAAGTGAGGTATTTTTTCATGGCTTAAAAGTAATAAATTGAATACAAGAAAGAAAAAAGGAGATTTCAATATTCAACATATTACTGTAACTCAAAAAATTAATACTTTCGTAGGGCATGAAACTTATCAAGAAATTTTTATTCAAAATTTTACCCGAAAGAATTTATTTAAAAATTCTTCATAGATTTTTTTATATCCT
>ERZ1047821.934-NODE-934-length-19581-cov-6.816040_pt1 | contig 19581 bp, 18 predicted proteins | sample MGYA00383096_ERZ1047821 | MGnify/ENA primary metagenome ERZ1047821 (study PRJEB29581, sample SAMEA5548366) | metagenome | biome: marine; feature: coastal; material: water | depth 25 m | study: Short-term variability in the microbial, nano- and picoplankton... | reverse complement strand
AGATGCGTGCCGACGATGAAGAAGGTGAACCTCACATCTTGCTCAAGCGCAAAGTCCAGTGTGTCTTGCCAAACGGGCAGACTGCTGCTGCCGTCAAAAGCGATGTGGATGATCTGCCCGGCCAGCTTGGTTTGACTGATTTGTTGTGGGGTAGATGCGCTAGAAACCACGACCGGAGGTGGCACTGTCGACTGCTCGTCAACTTCTTCACAGGCTGACAGTAGAAGAACCGTTGTAGCCAAGCCAAGCAATTGGGTGAAGCGGATCAAATCCGTTTCCGCGCATTTAGCGCGGCGGTGATTGTTCCGTCGTCAAGATAATCCAACTCGCCGCCGATTGGGACACCTTGGGCCAGCGACGTCAGGGTTACACGGTCTTCGATTTGATCGGCGATGTAATGTGCGGTGGTTTGACCGTCGATGGTAGCGTTAAGGGCCAGAATAACTTCGGTGATGTTTTCAGGGTCTAGACGGTTCACCAATTGCGGAATGCGCAAATCATCGGGACCAATAGCGTCAAGCGCTGACAGCGTGCCACCGAGAACATGATAACGTCCTTTAAAGACACCGGCACGTTCCATCGCCCAGAGATCGGCGACGTCTTCGACCACGCATAGCTCTCCGTTGGCGCGCTTTTCGGATTGGCAAATGTCGCAGATATCGGTTGTGCCGACGTTGCCACAGTTGAGGCATTCACGCGCAGTAATGGCGACGGTTTGCATCATGTCGGCCAGAGGGGTCAGCAGCAGTTCGCGTTTGCGGATCAAGTGCAGCACCGCGCGACGAGCCGAGCGGGGGCCGAGGCCCGGAAGCTTGGCCATCAGTTCGATCAAGTGGTCTATGTCACGCGTTGAATTCATTTTTGGCTCAATAGGGCGAGGGGCCAGCCCCTCGCGCTCCCCGAGGTATTTTGGGCAAGATAAACTAGAAGGGCAGTTTCATTCCGGCGGGTAGACCCATGCCTTCGGTCAGTTTGGCCATTTCGGATTGGCTGCGTTCGGCGGCTTTGACTTGGGCATCTTTGATCGCCGCGAGGATGAGGTCTTCGACAACTTCTTTTTCGTCTGGATGGAAGATCGATGGATTGATGTCGAGTGCGGTCAAGTCGCCTTTGGCGGTTGCAGTTGCAGTCACGAGACCCGCGCCGCTTTCGCCGGTCACAGAAATACTGCTAAGCTCATCCTGCATTTCGGCCATTTTGGTCTGCATTTCTTGGGCTTTTTTCATCATGCCGGCCATATCGCCAAGCTGGCCAAGTCCTTTGAGCATTTCAGTCTCCTTGAATGTTTTGCAACGCTTTTGCGCGGTTGTAGAACATATCGCAGTCCCGCACGGTCGTTACAAGGGGATCAGACGATCCGCACGGATGAGAGGCCATCTGCCTCGGTGACCGAACAGCAGATTGAGGACAGCGTGCGCGGCTCGTCGTAGTTCCATGGTTGCCCACGATGCACCGTTGCACGCTCGTCCCAGATTAGGACGTCGCCCACCTGCCATTCGTGGCTGTAGACATGTTCGGGCTGCGTGCAGTGCGCAATGGCTTCGTCGATGATGGCTTGGCCTTCTTTCAGGCCGATGCCTTCGATGGCGAAACTATGCGAGGCGATGAGCAGAGCGTCTTTGCCAGTTACTGGGTTAGTCCAAAGCGCGCGCCAAGGACGATCGGGCCATTGGCGCATTTCCGGTAGTGCGCCGAGTTCGGGGGATATGCGGTCGCGAGAATTGGACAGGCGGTGCCAGATGATTGCGTCTTGCAGCACATCTTTGAGGTATTTTGGCATCGTAGCCCAGCCGGCGCGGGTCGAGGCGAGTTCGGTCTGGCCACCGCCGCTTTTGGGGGTGACGCGGGCTGTCAGAATATTCACCAGCGCTGGGATTGGTAGAAAGGTGCTGTCAGTGTGCCAAAGCATATTCGCTTGAAGGTTTTGAGTGTGAAGAGCTTTGGCGTCGGTCACACCGTCTTTTGTCTCGTTCGAGACTGGCGAGTTCGCAAAGGGCAGCTCCTTGCCCGCCGCCATGGCCTTGCGGTTTTCCAAGGGGCCGAACAGGTTGGCGATATTCAGATGAGTTTCATCGCTGAAATCCTGAGCGCGAAACAGTAGGGCTGAGTGGGTTTCAAACGCTTGACGGATATCGGGCCAAAGATGATCGGCAGTGACCTCCCGTAGGTCGACGTTATCAACGATCAAACCAAATTCTGGATGAAGGGGGGACGTTTGCATGGCTGAGACCTTTTCTTTGGTGCTCAGGCTAAGCGGCGCGCAACGACAATCGCGTCCGTTTGCGACGAAATCACTCTTCCTCGAAAGGATCCCATTCGTCTTCAACCTCTTGCAGGGCGTCTTGCTGGGCTTCAGCTTCGAGCTGTTTGGCGGATTTGATCTTGGTGATTTTGGCCTTGGGAAAGGCCGTCAGGACGGCTTGTACCAGCGGATGTACTTGCGCTTCGGCTTTGATGGCAAGATCGGCGGCATCGCGGACTTCGGCAATGGTTTCTTTGCCGCCGCCATTGACCAGCGTCACGGCCCAGCGTGCGCCTGTCCATGCTTGCAATTTTGCGCCAAGCCGTTGGGCAAGGTCATTGGGGGCGTTGCGTGCCGGTACGAATTCGATCCGCCCCGGTTGGTAGTTGGCCAGCCGCACACCACCCTCGACGTCGATTAACAGCTTGGCGTCGCGGTGATGGCGGATCAGGTCGATGACATGTTCGAACGTGGGATACTGCGCCAGAACCGCGACGGTTTCTTGCGCCAAAGCTGCCGATGGCGCCCCGTGGGTTGGGCCCGTTGGGGCCATCGTGCTGCCCATGGCCGTCGTACCTCCACCGTGAGGTGCTGCGCTTGGGCGGCTACCTCCGCTTGGGGGCGGACCGGGCGGGGTTGGCTGGGCCTGTAGCTTGCGGATCAATTCCTCGGGCGAGGGTAGATCGGCGACGTGGGTCAGGCGGATTACCGCCATTTCAGCAGCCATCATCGCGTTGGGCGCGCTGGACACCTCGTCCAGTGCCTTTAGCAACATCTGCCACATACGGGTCAGAACGCGCATCGGCAGGGTTTCGGAAAGAACCTGACCGCGGGCGCGTTCGTCAGGGTTAACCGTGGGGTCTTCGGCAGCTTCGGGCGTGATTTTCACGACGCTGATCCAGTGGGTCACCTCGGCCAGATCGCGTAGCACCGCGAGAGGGTCGGCACCGTCTGCGTATTGGGCTGAAAGCTCGGTCAGGGCTGCGGCTGCATCGCCTTGCATCACCATGTTGAACAGGTCAAGCACACGCCCACGATCTGCGAGACCGAGCATCGCGCGGACCTGATCAGCGGTGGTTTCGCCAGCACCATGGCTGATTGCTTGATCTAAAAGCGACTGCGCATCGCGGGCCGAGCCTTCGGCGGCGCGGGTGATCAGCGCCAACGCATCATCCGTGATCTGCGCGCCTTCGTTGTCGGCAATCCGACGCAGCATGGCGATCATGTCCTCAGGCTCAATCCGGCGGAGATCAAAGCGCTGACAGCGAGACAGCACCGTTACGGGGACTTTGCGAATTTCGGTCGTCGCGAACACGAACTTGACGTGGGCGGGGGGTTCCTCAAGCGTTTTGAGCAGCGCATTGAACGCACTGGTCGACAGCATGTGAACCTCGTCGATGATGTAGATCTTGTAGCGGGCCGAGGCCGCGCGGTAATGCACGCTTTCGATAATCTCGCGAATGTCGCCAACACCGGTGCGCGATGCGGCGTCCATCTCCATTACGTCGACGTGGCGGCCTTCCATGATCGCCACACAGTGTTCGCATTCGCCACAAGGTTCGGTTGTCGGACCGCCTTGGCCGTCCTCACCGATACAGTTCATGCCCTTGGCAATGATCCGCGCGGTTGTGGTTTTGCCGACACCACGAATGCCAGTCATCACGAAAGCTTGGGCAATACGGTCCGCCTCGAACGCGTTTTTCAGCGTGCGTACCATCGCCTCTTGCCCGACAAGATCGGCAAAGGTCTCGGGTCGGTATTTACGGGCGAGAACCTGATACTTTGGGGTTTGTTCGTCAGACATAAGGGGCCGTTCGCTGAGAGTGGTCAGCGAGAGAGTAAGGGGGATTGGCACGGGGGTCTAGGGCGGGTCTATGATTATTGCCGCCCTAAATTTGCTCCAGATGCCCTCGCGCCCTCCACAGCAGATACAGCATCAAAGTGGGATAGATCAGATCCCCAATCAAAGGAGCCCCTACGTTTGAGGGCTCGAAGTTGTTGTGCACAACCGCCTCTCGGATATGGGTGTAAGCTGCACCGTACCAGAAAATTGATTTCGATAGGACAACGGCCGTAATCAAATGCCCCCGCAGCCAGATCGCCAGAAGTGCGGCAACGCCAGTCCCTAAGGTGAAAAATGCCAACTCTGTCTGAAAAGGACTGGTGGCCCAACCGATTGAAGACGCCACCATCTCAGCCAAAACAGTATGGCCTATGAATGACCAAATGCCACCAAAACCGATCAAAATGACAGTTAGGTACAAAAGTAATGAACGCGCGAACTCTTGGCCTGCCGGTGATGAGCCTTCATCGCGTTGAAGGTAGATAGAAAGCGGTACTAGGACGAGCACATAGATCAATCCACCCACCAACGGGATGAACGAAAAGGCCCAATAGACAAGGAATGACATCGGCAAAATGCGATAGAGAACCTCTGGCCATCGCTCGAATGGTGCTAGGCTGTGCGATGATCTCAGTAGAACGCCGAATGGAACAAGTACATCCAGTAGAATTCTTAAGAACCGTAACATGATGCTTTCCTTCTATCATTCCGACGTAGTGACAGAGTACAGACTGGACAAGTTCTCACGCAGAGGAAAGTGTGAGGTGAAACGAGAGGCGAAACCAAATGACCAACACAATCTCAGCCGAGGAATGGCAAGTCCGGTGTGATCTTGCGGCCTGTTATCGTCTTTTCGTGAAACTCGGATGGACGGATTTGATCTTCACGCATCTTAGCGCGCGGGTTCCGGGTGAACCGAACAATTATCTGATGAACCCCTACGGGTTGCTGTTTAACGAGATCACGCCACATAATTTGATCAAGGTGGACTTTGACGGCAACGTTGTGGCGGGGGACTATCCCTACAACCAAGCCGGACATGACATCCATTCTGCGGTTCTTATGGCCCGTCCTGACGTGAACGTGGCGCTGCATTCGCACACTCGTGCTGGGGCGGCGGTTTCAGCGATGGGCGAAGGGGTCATGATGCTCTCGCAGCACGCGATGGAGATATCCGAACTGATTTGCTACCATCCCTACACCTACGCCCCCGACAGCAATCTTGAGTGTGAACGGTTGGCGGCCGATATGGGCGACAAGTGGTTGATGGTAATGCACAATCACGGGCTATTGGCAGCGGGTAGATCTGTAGCCGAGGCGTTCTACCATCTCTACATGCTTGAAATGTCATGCAAAATCCAACTCGACGTGATGAGCGCGAGCGGTAACCCCGTGCAAGCAAACCCCGAGGCTGTTGCCTCGTTGACGCGTCACACGGCGATGAGGCCCGAGGGGCCACACGGGTATATGGATGTGACATGGGCCGCGATGTTGCGGTGGCTAAAGCAGGACGGGATTGAGTTCGTCTAGTAGGCTCTTTTAGACCGCCGGCATCTGTTGTGTCGCGCAGTGAATGCCGCCGCCAAGTTCGCCCAATGGATCAACGTTCATGGTTACGATCTCTCTATCCGGATAGTGCCTTTGCAAAGCATCCCGCGCGATCGCGTCAGTTTCTTTGTCGCCAAATTGAGCGGCGATGATAGCCCCGTTGCAGGCGTAATAATTCGCGTAGGATGCAACGAATTCTACCGACTTGACGCGCCGCTTTACGGGCTCGGGGATTACTTCAACCTCAAGACCTGCGGCCTGTAGCACATCATAGGTTTCAAGCGCGGATTTGTGAAACGGATCATACCTGTCCGGCCGTTTGGGCAAGTTCACCAATGCACGACCCGCACCGGTAAACCGCGCAAGGCTGTCGATATGGTAGTCCGTAATGTCCTGATTATAGACACCTTTGCCCCAAAGCACCTGATCGGCGCCATAGGCCGCCAACAGTCGCGCTTCGACGTCCGCTTTGGACAGCCCAGGATTGCGATTGTTGTTCACCCATGAGCTTTCATGCGCGATCAGCAAACCGTGCCCATCGTGTTCGACCCCGCCGGCCTCTCCGATAAGACTGGAAGACACCAACGGCACACCTAGCCGTTCGGCCACGCGTCCTGCTATCTGCGAATCCTGCGTGTGAACCTGTTTACCGCCCCAGCCGTTAAACTGGATATGGCTGACGACCAAGTTGCCGTCTTGCACCGCAAACAGCGGCCCCGAGTCGCGACACCAGAGATCCTCTGTTGGGATGTCCCAAAGTTCGACCGCGTCCGATAGCTTCCGTCTGGCGGCGGCATGGTTTGCGGTATTTGCCAACATGATCACCGGCTCAAATACGGCGATTGCATTGGCGATGTCGGCAATCGTTTTTTGGGTCTGCCGAAGATAAAATTTGTCGCCGTAAACCGGAAGACTTACCGGCCATTGCATAAAGGTCGCTTGGTGTGGCGATTCTTCAGGGGGAATGTGCAGACCGGAAGTGCCTGCAAATGAAGGGCGTAGTCCTGACGTAGCCATGGCTATGCCCCCAGCGAGAAATGATCGACGTTTCATAAAGCTCAGGATAGCGACAAATTGATGTTTGGTCATCCATGATGCGCAGTAAATGCACATACCATCGGTGCCGTAGCGTGCGCATTCATTGCACACCAACCCCCAAAACCAAAAAAGCCGCCCAAAAGGGCGGCCTTTTCAAAAAGCTGCTCGGCTTCTTATCCCTGACGGGCTTTGAAGCGCGGCTGAGTCTTGTTGATCACGTAAACACGGCCTTTACGGCGTACTACGCGGCAATCACGATGCCGGTTCTTCAGCGAGCGAAGTGAGTTCTTGACTTTCATCGTACTCTCCAATCTGTCGCGGCGCGGACCAGCGCCAGTGTTTGCGGGTGCCATCATCCCTTGCGAGACGGGGCGGTGAATTCATGGTGGGCGATACAAGGATCGAACTTGTGACCCCTTCGATGTCAACGAAGTGCTCTACCGCTGAGCTAATCGCCCATGAAACCTAATCGAAACGCCGTCCCAAACAAATAGGACGCGGAGCTCCGCGTCGGTCCGCTGGTCTATAAAAGGAGTCGCAAGAGGGATCAAGGGGCTTTCGGTAAACAATTTTTTTGCGCTATGATATTGATGAATTAGAGGAATCCAGCGTGCCAAAGGCATCATATCACCTGACACACCCAGCCAACCGAACGACTTCGGTTATTTTCGCGTCTCCGCACAGCGGGCGTGACTATAGTTGGGAGTTTTTGCGTAGAACGGTTCTGGATGCCCACACGATCCGCAGCTCGGAAGATGCGTTTGTCGATCGTCTATTCGATTCGGCCCCCGCACATGGCGCGGTCTTCCTGAAGGCAGGCGCGCCGAGGGCATATATCGACCTCAATCGCGGTGAAGATGAGCTTGATCCAGCCTTGATCGAAGATGTCCCCCAAAAGGGCGCGAGTGCAAGAATAGCTTCGGGATTAGGTGTCATTCCACGGGTCGTGGCCAATGGGCGTACTATTTATCACGGGAAGCTTAGCATGGATGAGGCACGCAAACGGATTGATGTTTATTGGCGCCCCTATCACGCGACCCTGCGCCGTCTGATGGCGGAAAATCACGAGCGTTTTGGACGCTCCATTCTGGTCGATTGTCATTCGATGCCAAGGGAAGCCGTTGCGCAATTGATGCACACCTCGGCAGGTCGCCCCGATATTGTGGTTGGAGATCGTTTCGGGGCCTCGGCTTCTGGCGAATTTGTAGACCAAGTCGAATCCTTTTTTGCCGAGGCTGGTTTCAACGTGTCTCGTAACGCGCCGTTTGCGGGGGCCTATATGGTGCGCCAATACGGACGACCGTCCAAAGCGCACCATGCCATCCAGATTGAGATTGATCGGTCGATATACATGGATGAGGTCAACATCGTGCCAAATGACAACTTTGGCGCCGTCAAAGCAGCGCTGAAAGACATCACGCGTAAGATTGCTGACCTCGGGCGATCACAGCAAAGAATGGCCGCCGAATAATCAGCGCAATGAGCGACCTTTGAGGATTGCTTTTGACCCGAAGCGCTTGCGGATTTCGTCGGTTGCTTTCTCAACCTGCACGCGCTTGCCTGCATCTGGATCAAGCAGATCTGGCGCTCGATCTGCCTCGTCCGCTGTAACGATTTGCGATATGCCCACACCGATCAACCGGAAAGGACCCTCTTTCTCGGCGTTGTCCATCAGTGCACGGGATGTGCGGTAAATCCGGTCCGCAGATTGGGTGGCGTCCGGTAGGGTGATCCGCCGTGTCAGCGATTTGAAATCAGATTTCTTGAGCTTTAGGGTCACGATGCAGCCAGCCTGATCTTTGGCCTTGGCCCGATCCGCGACCTTTTCCGCCATGCGCCATAAATGGCCGTCCAACAAATTCGGATCAGAGGTGTCTTCAAAGAATGTCGTTTCGTTCGAGATGGATTTCACGGGTGCCTTTGCAGATACCCGCCGTCGATCCTGCCCGCGCGCCAAGTGATAAAGCCGCTCACCCATATTGCCGAAACGGGCGATCAGATCGTCTTTCTCCCACCGAAGAAGGTCTGAAATCAATCGAATGCCTGCCTTGTCGAGAGAGGCTTGCGCCACGGCCCCGACACCCCAGATCACGCCGACCTTTTGGCGCGCGAGGAATTCCTGCGTTTCGGCCTTTCCGATAACAAAAAACCCCTGAGGCTTGTTTTGGTCCGAGGCGATTTTCGCGAGGAACTTGTTGTGCGCCAGACCAATCGAGCCAGTGATCCCAAGCTCATCCTTCATCCGCTTGGTCAAACGCCCCAGCATGATCGCCGGCGGCACCCCGTGCAGTTTCTGCGTGCCGGATAGGTCAAGAAACGCCTCGTCCAGCGACAGCGGTTCAATGGACGGCGTCAATTCGTCCATCAGTTTGCGTACAGCGCGCGAAACCTCGACATATAAATCCATGCGGGGTTTGATAATCACGGCGTTGGGGCACAGTTTGAGCGCCTGAAACATAGGCATGGCCGAGCGCACACCCTGTATGCGCGCCACGTAACAGCAGGTGGACACAACGCCCCGTTTACCGCCGCCGATAATGACGGGCTTGCTGGTCAGACACGGATCTTCACGCTTTTCGACGCTTGCATAAAACGCATCGCAATCCATGTGCGCGATATTTAAATCGAACAGCTCTGGATGGCTGGCGATGCGCGGCGATCCGCACTTGTCGCATCGGGTCGCAGAGCGCGTCTCATGAAAACAATTTCGGCAAAAGGCGGGCATGGTGGGTCCTGTTTAAGACACCCGATTATAGCGCGGTCTGAGGTAAGTTGAAATCAATCTTGCCCAACCACCCCGATCCCCGGAAGTCAGGACCCGGGGAAGGGGCGTTCCAAGGATGCGGGAGAAAACATCCCCGGACAGGGGCAACATATAGCCCAATTCTTATGCATCTATACCAGAAGTTGTGAAAATTGTCGACCTTGCGCGATTTGATCAACGAAACTGTGGCATCCTTACAACCCGACCAACTGGCGCAATGCTGCAGGAACGGTTGTTATAGCCTGCCCTTTGCGTAGCCACGCGACAGCAAATGTCAGCAGTCCAACGGCTTCGACCCAGAATATCAAATGCCTATTGTCGGCCAAAGTTTCGAACTCGGGCCAAATCTTGAACTTGATGACCGCGCCAATGATTATGAGCGCAATTATGCACGCCACCAAAACCCATCCGCATTTCAGGTAAAAGGCGTTCTCCTTCTCGTCTTTTGCGCATTTTTCTTCACCGCGTCGGAAATTGCTAAGGCAAAAAATCGCTAAAGCGCCAAAAAACAAAATGGCGCTTACTTGATGCAACTGACCCGCCGTTTTCAGAGACATGAAGGAATACACCAACGGGTCTGGACCTAGGGCGATGTCGATCTTTGTGAATGTCGGAAAAAACGCGACACCTAATGCGCCAAAGGCCGCCCAGTAGGAAACCCGCCGGTCCGTTAGGAACCTTTCTGTCCATGCGTCCTTGGCCCGCGCTTCGTTGATCGGGTAGCCTTTGTAACTGATTAAAAAGACGGCAATGGCGCCAATGGTGCCAACAAGAACTTCGCGCATTGGCGTGTAGTAGAACTCTGAAATAGAGGGTGCAAAAATCACCGCATCCAGCTTTTGTGAGGCAAAAAGGACGACGGGCAACAGCACAGCCAATATCCCAATCGCGGTCCGTATCCTCAGATAGGATTCGACGAGTTCGTTTTTTGGCTCGGTCGGTTGATCTTCGGTGACTGACATCATCTGCCTCCACAATCTATTGGTGCGACAAATGATAGCGCAGTCTTTTAAATTGTGAGAGCGATTTCTGTCACAGGTTTAAGCGTTGGGTGTAGTGGCCTGCGGCGAAGCCAGTTCCGCCAAGATATCCTGCGCGGCTTGGCGCGGGTCAGCGGCAGTCCAAACCGGACGGCCTACGACGATATGATCCGCCCCGTCAGCGACGGCCTGCGCTGGGGTGGCGATCCGTTTTTGATCGCCCAAGGCTGCCCCTACCGGACGCACACCTGGGGTGACGATCAACTTGCCCTCAGCCTCAGGTAGGGCACGGATCAACGCGGCTTCTTGCGGCGAGGCGATGACGCCGTCGGCGCCAGCGTCCATGGCTTTAGCAGCGCGTTCAAGAACAAGCGCCTGAACGTCTCCGTCTTTATAGCAACTCGCGTCGAGATCCGCGCGATCCAATGAAGTCAGGATGGTGACGGCTAGGATCTTCAAATCCTTTTCGCCCTTACCCTCTTGCGCGGCACGCACCACGTGCGGGTCACCGTGAACTGTCAAAAAGTCTAGATTGAATTGGGACAGGCCCCGCACTGCGCTTTCAACGGTTGCGCCGATGTCGAACAGTTTCATGTCGAGGAAGATCTTCTTGCCCATTTCGTCTTTCAACTCATTGGCAAGCGCAAGCCCGCCACCAGTCAACATACCAAGACCGATTTTGTAAAAGCTTACAGCGTCGCCAAGCTTTTGGGCCAAGGCCAGACCCTCAAGCGCGTTAGGGACATCGAGGGCAACAATCAAACGGTCATCGGACATGGGGGAGCTCCTGTAAGAAAATCTGTCCGTATGTAGTCCTGTAACCCGTCGGCGGCAAGGTCAGCTTTTGCTGTAAATCCAGCGCTACGATCGCCGCATTCCAAGAGTTACGGATAGCCAAAGTTAGAGGGGCGCCACCCGGTACATTCCGTTCGGGGCGTAAGCGAACACGGCCTGACCGACGAAAGTCAAATCAGTGCATCGTGCAGGTCGGCGCAAAGCTAAGCGTTTGGGCACCGCTTCGAATTTCAGGCATGCGCCGAAGTTGCCTGATCGCATCGCGGATAAGCTCTGGTTTGGGCGCGGCGCGCTGGGCGCGGGCATCGATCTGCGTAACGGTGTGGTCAGAGTGAAACCAAACCCGCGCGCAGTCACTACGTTCGATTGGGTCAACAAACCGGTCTGAAAGTTCAATTCTAGTCACGTGCACTGGATTCACCCCTTCTAAGCTGCCTGGGCACCATTGCCTCCAAAGAATAACGAGTGATGAAGCCTAAAATTGTCCTCAACCTCTTGAACCTTGAGGGGCAAATATCCAGATTATTAACAAGGCCCAAGCACAGGTATGCCGCTAAGCGGGTGCCGATTAGATCGGGCGCTTTTAAAAGGAGAGAACGATGAACTTAGAAAAGTTCACCGAGCGGTCTCGCGGTTTTATTCAGGCTGCCCAGACCATCGCGATGCGGGACAATCATCAGAGATTGGTTCCTGAACACTTACTCAAAGCTTTGCTAGATGACGAAGAAGGTTTGGCCTCAAACCTGATCAATCGTGCCGGCGGCAACGCACAAAAAGTTGCAGCTGATACTGAGTTGGCCTTGTCGAAAATTGCCAAGGTTTCGGGCGATGCCAGCCAAGTCTATATGGACGGGCAAACGGCCAAAGTTTTGGCCGAGGCTGAAAAGGTTGCCAAGAAAGCTGGCGATAGCTTTGTACCTGTTGAGCGTTTGCTAACGGCGCTGGCATTAGTGAAGTCCAAGGCTAAGGACGCACTTATTGCCGGCGGAGTTTCAGCCCAGAACCTCAACACTGCAATCAATGATATCCGCAAAGGCCGTACAGCTGACACTGCTTCCGCTGAGGATGGTTATGAAGCGCTGAAGAAATATGCGCGTGACCTGACTGAGGCTGCCGAAGAAGGCAAAATTGACCCTATTATTGGCCGCGACGATGAAATTCGTCGCGCAATGCAGGTCCTGTCACGTCGCACCAAGAACAACCCAGTTCTGATCGGTGAGCCGGGTGTCGGTAAAACCGCCATCGCCGAGGGTCTCGCCCTGCGGATCATTAACGGAGATGTGCCTGAAAGCCTGACGAACAAAAAACTTCTTTCGTTGGACATGGGGTCTTTGATCGCCGGTGCGAAGTATCGTGGTGAATTTGAAGAACGTCTTAAGGCCGTGCTGTCCGAAGTGACTGCCGCCGCAGGCGAAATCATCCTGTTTATCGACGAAATGCACACGCTTGTCGGCGCTGGTAAAGCTGACGGCGCGATGGACGCGTCGAATCTGTTGAAACCTGCCTTGGCGCGCGGAGAATTGCACTGTGTGGGCGCGACGACGCTTGATGAGTATCGTAAGCATGTCGAAAAAGACGCTGCGTTGGCCCGCCGTTTCCAGCCGGTTGTCGTGCAGGAGCCAACGGTCGAGGACACGATCTCGATCCTGCGGGGCATCAAGGAAAAATACGAATTGCACCACGGCGTGCGGATATCAGATTCGGCACTTGTGACTGCCGCGACTTTGTCGAACCGCTACATCACGGATAGGTTCTTGCCGGACAAAGCCATCGACCTGATGGACGAAGCCGCCAGCCGTTTACGGATGGAAGTGGACTCAAAGCCCGAGGAACTCGATCAGCTTGATCGCCAAATCCTGCAAATGCAGATTGAGGTTGAGGCGCTGAAGCTTGAAGATGACATGGCCTCAAAAGATCGCCTCGAAACACTTGAGCGCGACTTGGCCAATCTACAGGACCGCTCGTCCGAAATGACCGCCCAGTGGCAGGCGGAACGTGACAAGCTTGCCGGTGCGCGCGACCTGAAAGAGCAACTCGATAAATCGCGGGCTGAGCTTGATATCGCCAAGCGCGAGGGCAATCTCGGCAAAGCGGGTGAGCTATCTTACGGTGTGATCCCGCAGCTTGAGAAACAACTGGCCGAAACCGAAGCCCGTGAGGGTGAAGGCGCAATGGTCGAAGAAGCCGTGCGTCCAGAACAGATCGCGCAAGTGGTTGAGCGTTGGACAGGTATTCCAACCAGCAAGATGCTGGAAGGCGAGCGTGAAAAACTGCTGCGGATGGAGGATGGTTTGCACAAGCGCGTCATCGGTCAAAACGCGGCTGTGACGGCTCTGTCAAATGCCGTGCGCCGTGCGCGTGCTGGTCTGAATGATGAAAACCGACCGCTCGGATCGTTCTTGTTCCTCGGCCCAACCGGTGTCGGTAAAACCGAGCTGACCAAAGCCGTAGCCGAGTTCCTGTTTGACGATGACAGCGCGATGGTTCGCATCGACATGTCCGAGTACATGGAGAAACACGCCGTCGCCCGTCTGATCGGTGCGCCCCCCGGCTATGTTGGTTATGATGAAGGTGGCGTTTTAACCGAAGCCGTGCGTCGTCGCCCTTATCAGGTTGTCCTGTTTGACGAGGTTGAAAAGGCACATCCGGATGTGTTCAACGTGCTGTTGCAGGTGCTGGACGATGGTGTGCTGACCGATGGTCAGGGCCGTACTGTGGACTTTAAGCAAACGCTGATCATCCTGACGTCGAACCTTGGTGCGCAGGCCCTTAGCCAGTTGCCAGATGGTGCTGACTCTGGCGATGCGAAACGCGACGTGAATGACGCTGTGCGGGCGCATTTCCGGCCTGAGTTCCTCAATCGCTTGGACGAGACGATCATCTTCGACCGTCTGGCGCGCGGCGATATGGCTGGTATTGTCGATATCCAGCTGGGTCTGTTGGCCAAACGACTGGCGGGTCGCAAGATCACGCTTGAGATGGACAGCGGTTCGCGTCAGTGGCTTGCCGATGAGGGTTACGATCCAGTCTTTGGCGCACGTCCGTTGAAGCGGGTGATTCAACGTGCCTTGCAGGACCCATTGGCCGAGATGATCCTTGGCGGTGAAGTCATGGATGGCGCCATCGTACCGGTTTCGGCTGGCAGCGAAGGACTGCTGATTGGCGACAAGGTTGGCGCGTCGAACCGACCTGCGCCGGATGATGCCGTTGTCCATTAACGAACAGTAAGTCTTTCCCCTCCCAGACTTACCTACGGGCTGATGCCCGGTTTGCCTCCAACCTCGCCCCCTCAGGTTGGAGGTATACTTGTGTGCGGGGGAATCGTCCTCAGAAGTCCAGCGTTTTGGGTGCTTTGGCGGAGAATATTTCTCTAAACTCTCCATTTGGCGAAAACTTTTCTTCTATCTTCGGTGCGGAGTCAGGAACCTCGTCCTTTTGTTCTTTCACCGGTATTGCTTGCGTCACCGCGCGGGCGCATGTCGTTCGAAACAACCACAGAGACTCGCCATGAGAGATTTTGCAGATATCGACCAATTTGTTCTGGACGCTGATGTCGTTCAGGTCAAAGAATGGCTCGACCGTAGGGATGTTCTGTTGGTCGACGTGCGGGAAACGCATGAGTTCGAAGAAGAGCATATCTCGGGGGCGATGCTCATGCCTCTGTCGCATTTCGAACCCGAAGCCTTTCCAGCGTTGCCCGGCGTTCGCGTTGTAGTGCATTGCGGGATTGGCAAACGGTCCGAGGCTGCGCGCAAGATGCTGGCCAAGCAAGGACACGTGCAGGTGATCAACATGGCTGGCGGTTTGGCTGCGTGGAAAAGCGCGGGTTTTGAAGTTGAAGCGGCCTAATCAAGGTGCGCAATAAATGCACACCCTACGGGTTTGCCCCACACGGACCAATTTCCGGCGGGGTTTTTGAAATAGGGTTTGTAGGATTGAGAATGGTGGGCCCACCGGAATACCGGTTCTTCGCCGAACTAGGGGAAAACCCCAGCACCTTTCGATCTATTGGTGGCTGGCTGGTTCCCTAAGCATCCTAGCTTTCGCTAGCCGTAGAACCTGTCGAACCGTTTTGACGTCGAGAGGGAAGATGCCACCGAGGGCGTTAAGAATGGGTAGATCTATCGAACGCTGTGTAGTTGAGCTTGCCCCAAAGTCACGCTACAGCGGCACGCAACTTGGAAAGGGACTTCAATGACCGACACGAAACCATCCGTTCAAAATGCAGACGTTGCACAGGTGAAGGCTTGGCTGGATCGCAATGAAATCCTTTTGGTTGATGTGCGCGAAACCTCGGAATACGAGAAAGAGCACATTGCTGGGTCGGTCCTTTTGCCTCTGTCGAGCTTTGAGCCTGACTTGTTTCCATCCCTACCCGGCAAAAAGGTCGTGCTGCATTGCGCCGTTGGGAAGCGGTCTGAGGCTGCGGGCAAAATGCTGTTGAACGAAGATTACGAGACGATCACCCACATGGTCGGTGGATTGGCCGAGTGGAAAGCTGCCGGCTACGCGACTGAAGTACAGATTTTACCGCCAGATGCAGAGAAAAAGCAGGAACCTGTGTTCAGCTGCCCTGCGCCCGGCAAAGTTCTACAGGACGAATACATGGGACCGCTTGGGATCTCGAAGGCGGACCTTGCGCAGCGTATCGGCGTTATGGATGGTACGCTGGATGGTGTCATGTCGGGTGACTCAAAGGTTGAAGTTGAGATGTCGCTTCGTTTGGCACGGTTCTTTTCAACAGCCGCAGATTTTTGGGTGCATTTGCAGCTTGAGCATGACCTTGAGCGCGCGCGTCACGCCATTGGCGAGCAGATCCGCAAAGACATCACGCCGCGAACTGCTGGCGGGTGATCTGAGGCGCGGTCAGTCTAGGAGCTGGACGAACGTCCAATTCGCGTCTGCGTCTGCATCTGCGGAAAAGATGATTGCGATTGATCCCACATCGGGGTCCATGCGCACATCGCTGGCAAAGCCCAAGTCCCCGCCGGAATGTCCGATTAATCCCTCTTCGATTTCGATACCCATGCCGTAGCCTTCACCAATTGGGTCGGTCAGCATGTCTTGTAAGCTGGCATCGGTAAGCAAGCTTTGGTCGATGAACAACGCTTTGTAGAACGCTGCAAGATCGGGTGCGGTTGATATTACCCCGCCGTCGCCAAAGCCTTGTGATTGGTAGTAGTCTCGATAGTGCTGGCCATCTTCATGCCCGTTTGGGAAATTGGCAGGCAGGTCGGTTGAGCCGAAAACAAATGAATCGCTCATGCCAGACGGGGCAAATACTTCGGCCTCAATTACGTCTGCGTAGGCATTGCCCGTGGCGCGCTCCAAGATGACGCCAAGCAATACGTAGTTTGTGTTTGAATAGTCAAAGCCCGCGCCGACGTTGAAAACGTGCGGTTCGCCGTAGGCATAGGTCAGGGCAGTTAAGGCGTTTTGCACTTGGTCAGGGTCATCAAGTGCATCATCCAAATATTCGTCGCTTAGATAGTCAGCAAGGCCGCTGGTCATCGTTAGCAAGTGGCGGACCGAGACGCCCTCTAACCCGCCGAGGCCGGAGCTCGTTTCCACGGGCAGCCAGCGTGAGGCCAGTGCGTCGAGTGAAATTAGATTGCGATCCGCCAAACGTAGAACGGCCACAGCGGTCATGGTTTTACCGATTGAGGCAATGGCAAACGGCGTGTCTTTGGTCGTTTTGTGGCCGGTGGTCGAAACTTCGGCAGAGTTGCCGTCGACCAAATATTGAACCGATTGAATTGGGTCCGCCAATGCGTTGCTGGGAAGAAGAAACGCCAGCGTGATCCAAGTTCTGATATTCAATTTAGTCACTCCTACCGTGATTACGCTCTGTTTTTCAAAGCTCACGCAATGACGGCAGTCCAATGCCGGTCGCTTCAAACCCACCATCCGAGGCGATTAGCTGGCCCGTCACATAGCTTGCTTTGTCTGAGCAGAGAAAGGTGACGACATGCGCGATTTCGGCCTCGGACCCATAGCGGTTCAGCGGGATCGCGTCGTGGTAGGCGTCGATGATGTCTTGCGTGTGAACAGCCATCGCCAGCTTGGTGCGCACTGGTCCCGGGGCAACGCAATTGGCGCGGATGCCGAATTCGCCGAGCTCGGCAGCTTGTTGGCGGGTCAAGTGAATGACGGCGGCTTTCGATGTGCCGTAGGCGACGCGCAGCGTTGACGCGCGTAACCCGCTGATAGATGCGATATTGACGATTGCGCCTTTGGTTTGCTTGAGCATCGGCGTGAACGCTTGTGTCATTAGGAACACCCCATCGAGGTTGGTTTCCATAACCGTGCGCCAGCGTTGAAAATCCGTTTGCTCAATGGGTCCGAAGTCGGCGATGCCTGCGTTGTTCACGAGGGCAGATATCGATCCCACTTGGGCGACTTTGCCGACCATAGACGCAACTTGGTCTTCTTGCGAGACATCGCAGATTAGCGCGGTTACATTTTCAAGCTGGGCGGCCTCGGCAAGCAAAACGTCACCGTCACGATCGACCATGATGACATGGCGACCTTCAGCTAAGAATTGTTTGGTGGTCTCTAATCCGATGCCTCGGGCGGCGCCGGTTACGAGTGCGATTGATTTGGTCATGTCCCCTCCGGTGGCTTGGTCTCTACTAAAGGCCAATCCGTCCCAGAGGGGAAACTATTTGTAAGGGCGCGATGATCAATGGGGACCACGTTTTAGCATTTAGTCCAGTTCAAGCGCGGTTTTCACAATGCCATCCAGAAGATCCTGAACTAGCTTCATTTCGCCGTCTGGGTATTCTTGGAAGCCAACAATCACTGTGTCTGAACCGGAAAGTTGGGCGACAAAGATACCGTATGGGCAATAGACGATGTTCATCGGATGCGCTTCCATCACCGTCCGTGAGATTGTGGCAGAGCAGAAGCTGTAAACATCCGCTGCATCGTAAAGTGGAATAGTCGAGCCTACGTCTGCGCCCGTGCGGTTCAGCATTTCTCCGACGTGGCTGACGTTGTCGATCACTAGACCTTTGTCGAGAATGGCGCTTTCAAGGGAAAAGGACACGTCATCAAAGCTTTCATCCGATGAATAGAATATCGCGCTTTGCGCCGAGGCGACCGTCGCAGCGCAAGCGAAAGCAATCGAGAGAACTAGCTTTTTCATGGGATTTCCTTTGAATGAAGTCAAAAACTACAATTTTTGTATATGTAATTGGGTAATGGCTGCTTTGAGATGGGTCAAACACCCAATTTACCACGATCAAAACATTTCAATCGTGGCACGTGAACGTGAATAGCTGTTGGTTTGAAATTTGCCGGTGCGCGGCTACATCTCTGCTAACAAGCAAACAAGGAGTGCCCTGAATGGCCTATCGCTGGACTAACAACCTGAAAGACGCGGACGTCACGCCTGAGAAGTTGTTTATGAATCGGCGCGCCTTGTTGGCTGGCATGGCGGCGGCCACCGTGCTGCCTTCTATAGCAAATGCTGCGGTGGAAACCCCCGAGCCGAATTCGTGGGAAGATATCACCAACTACAACAACTATTATGAATTCGGCACCGGCAAAGGTGACCCAGCGGCCAATGCCCATCAACTGACGATCAGTCCTTGGAAGGTGCGTATCGATGGAATGGTCGATAACCCAGGTGAATTTGATTTCAGCGACATCCTCAGCCAGATGACCATCGAAGAGCGTATCTACCGTTTCCGCTGTGTCGAGGCGTGGTCGATGGTTGTGCCTTGGAACGGGTTTGAACTCGCCGATCTGATAAATCTTGCAGGTGTAAAAAGCGGTGCCAAGTACGTGGCCTTTGAAACCCTGAACCGACCTTCCGAGATGCCGGGCCTTCGCTACAACGTGTTGGACTGGCCATATGTTGAAGGATTGCGTCTAGACGAAGCTATGCATCCTCTGACCATCATGGCGACTGGTATCTATGGCCGCGATATTCCAAAGCAAAACGGCGCGCCGATGCGTCTCGTGGTGCCGTGGAAGTATGGGTACAAGTCCATCAAATCTATCGTTCGCATTACGCTGACAGACAAAGAGCCACCCACCAGTTGGAACCGATCCCAACCAAGCGAGTACGGCTTTTACAGCAACGTGAACCCAGAGGTGGATCACCCGAGGTGGTCCCAGTCATCCGAGCGCAAGATTGGGGGCGGACTGTTCGCCAAACGCATCCCGACGCTGATGTTCAACGGATACGAAGACGAGGTCGCCAGTCTTTATGCTGGCATGGACCTCGAGAAGTATCACTGAGTTAAACGCCAAATTGACTGAAATCACCCTGCAAACCCAACTGACGTGTCCCAATTGCGGCGCTGTTCATCAAGAACGCATGCCCGAGGATACATGCCAGTGGTTTTACGAATGCTCAGACTGT
>ERZ1047821.923-NODE-923-length-19654-cov-3.648758_pt1 | contig 19654 bp, 15 predicted proteins | sample MGYA00383096_ERZ1047821 | MGnify/ENA primary metagenome ERZ1047821 (study PRJEB29581, sample SAMEA5548366) | metagenome | biome: marine; feature: coastal; material: water | depth 25 m | study: Short-term variability in the microbial, nano- and picoplankton... | reverse complement strand
GATGATCTCATCGACTCGGGTGGGTGATGGGAATGCACGGATCTGCCATGCTTCTAGGTTTGGTCCCGCCGTTGTGCTACTAGCGTCGCGTTCCAACGTGAACTTCAACGTGTACGACTCCGAAATCGAATACGTCGGGTTCTGAGATACTTTGTTAGCCATCGTCAACTCCGGTAAAGGAATGCCGGTATCTGGCGTTATAAGCACTTTGATTGTTCCAGAAACAGGTTCGCCCAAGCCATCGAACAACAGGTCAGCGTCATCGTAGTCATACGTTGCTTCGTCGTAATCAACATCATCGCCTAAAGCGAGCGTTGGTTCCGAACGAACCTCGATACTTCGCAGCACCTTGTCAAACTGCGAGTTCCACCTGACATTACCAACAGTCAACGTGCCCGACGCAACCAGAACGCCAGTCGACTCAGGACCATAAACACCGTTCACGCTGTCAGCAAAGAACGTCTTATCGTCATCGCGTGCGATCCAATCAACGATCCCAGGCGACCCGCCAACCGACACCACATCCGAAGCCCAAGCAGGAACAAGCGTGTCAGTAAACGTAGAAAGATCAGCCCGATAAACCTGACCCGACGCTGCACCGAACCACACAAACCGTTTATCCGCAGCAAGCCCGTAAGCAGCACCCGCATTATCGACAACCGGGCCAAACGAAACGCCACCCGACTGCGAATCCATAGCAGCCAAACGCAAACCCTTAGATGTCGCCAACACCAGCAACCCGCCATAAGACAGCATCGAGTTGATCTGCTCGCCACGAGGCAACTCGGCAACCTGCTGAGGAGTTTCAAGCAACCCATCAGCTAGCCCTATTGACGTGAAGTAGACAGCGCCAGTTTCAGCGCCGTTAGCTGCCAGGTAAACACCAACCGGACCCGAGCAGGCATCTTTCCAAGTCCACCCTGAATGCTCGATCGAATAGTCAAGCGCCGATCCTGCATGTGACCCGTTCGCACTAATCTCTATGACCTTGTTTGCATCAAAGAAGATAAGTCGGCCACCTATGACTTTGATGAAGTCAGGCGTTTCAGAACCGAAAGAACCTGGGACAGTTGTAGACCCTACCGTCGCTTGCTTAGCTGAAGAAGCAGCACCGTAAGCAATAAAGACCGAAGTCCCATCAGAATCAAAATCTGTGATCGTATGAGAACCACTTATTGGGGTCACAGTTGACCAACTAGGTGTCGCGTTGGCGAAAGTGTTTGAATAGTAAAGTGCTGTTCCCTGGGCGACGTACATGTAGTCGCCAATGATCTTCATAATGGTGTCAGTAAACGTTAAAGCACCGCTCTTCTCCTCAGTCAAAGGCAACAACGAAGCCTTGCCCTTAACCCAAGGATCAATACCAGAAGAAGTATTGAACCTCAACCTGTCCGAATCGGCGTTATCCAAAAACTCCTGACCAGCACCATGCGACCAGTCAGTTTGTGACCGAAGCCACATCTCCTGATTCAGCGACTGCTCACCGGCTTCACCAGACTGATCTCGCTGCTCACGCAACAACGGGACAGTTGTCCGCGAATACCCCGACAGATCAGCCGCATACGGGACATGATCCAACGAAATAGATAACCGCTCAGAAGCATGGACATGGGCCATTAGACGCCTCGGTACATCGAAATCTGTGTGCGTCCACCAGAACGCGTCCACACCGTCGGATACTGGCCCGCCAAACGGGTCGCTTCAGCGTTCATCCGTTCCATACGCAAAGCACGAAGATCACGCATCGAAGCAGACACAGCGCCAGGGGGAACCTCATCGGCACGCCTCGAAGAACCCTGCTCGTCCAAGAACTCGCGACGGATCGGGCGTGCAGCCATCATCCGCAACGCAGCCCCAATCACCGGCAGATCGTAAGCACCCGAATGAAGCCCAGTAGTAGACAACGCGGTCGCAGCGTTAGTCACAGGGGTGAACCCTGTCTTGTACATGACCCGAACCGTTTGACCCGGCCATGCGTCGCCATGCAAAACAAGTGCGTAGCCTGACGCGAACGTGTCAGTGTCACGGTTACGGCGCAACGTATACGACGGGATCGTGGGCTCAGAGGCTTCTGAACCGGGATCAGAATACGACACCTGATAGATAGACAGAATGTCGTCGGTGACACCAGTCAAGTCGTAGCCGTCCTGAGCAGCGTTAAACGTGAAGTCAACAGTTTTCATCTGGAACAAGTTGTTTTGAGGAGAAGACATGTCAGCCAACTCGTGGTTCAACGCGTCCAGAACCTGATATGCAGGGAACTTCGGGTTAACCGTTACCAACGCCCCAGCAGCATGAGTCTGTGCGGTAGATCCCTTGTAGCCGCGCATGACCGTAGCCCTGCCCGCCTCGGTCACAGAGAAGACGTACATCAACTCGGTGCCAACCTCGATAGTTGCCCCAGCAACAACGCCAGGGACAGAGAGCCCAGGTAGCTCAAAGTCGACAACAATGCCGGTGGTATCTGACAACCCGTCAGTAGACAAAGTAGCCAGTTCTTCGACGTAATCCGTTAACAACAGATCACGGGTTTCATCAATCCAAGATTGAACAGTCATTCCCCAACCACATCTTTCACAAGGCCCATAGAACGTTTACGGCCAGAAGCGGTAGCAAACGTGTGACCCGAGTTTACCTCATGTTTTTCTTCGGCTCTAGCCTCCAACTGGGCAGAACCGTTAATAGCAGGAGGCTGCACCCCGTCCTTACGCAAACGCTTATACGCGTCCATGTCCGCAACCTTCGCCGCTTCCGCCGCTCGAGTAGCCCCCATGTCTACACCATTACCGCGGGTAGGGGTAGACGACGGGGATAGCATTGGTGCTCCGATGGCGCGGCCCATCATTGTTCCGCATTCCAGACAATGCATGTCTGGTTCTTCAACGAAACCGTGGACAACTTCCTCAACAGCGCCGCACGTTTTGCAACGGTAATCATACCTCGGCATACAGCACCCTCTCAAACGAATAGCCAGCGTCAGTTAGCAATGTTCTTTCCTCTGATGATAGATCATATGGGGGGACATGTCCCCCAGGGATCATTCTGGAAACAGTTGTCATGTCGGCGGGTTGCCTGTTGGTGACGGTTCCGTTGGTCAGAATCCACACGTTCTTCTGGCGGGCACCTGGGGCCATGAACCTTGCCAGATTCCTAGACCTACTGGCGACATGGTATTTGGGGACATCGAGAGGCGATAGCGTGTTCTCTGTTGGCAAGACAAGCCTCGACACGTACCTGCTACCTATTGTTTCTACCGCACTGGCATAGGAAACAGTTGCTGTCCCAACCTTTACGGCCACACCTGTAGCGGCTACCGACCCGCCGTATGCCAGGACAACAATCCCATAGTTTCTAATACTGCCAGCAGCAACAACTGCCCCGCCATAAGAAAGAACCGAAGTTCCCTCAGCTTGAGCAGTACCAACAGAAGCAACAGCGCCGCCATAGACAGACACCACAGTGCCGTGATGAACAACAGTACCCGTCGAAGCAACTGCCCCTCCGTACAGAGTAACAGCAACACCGAGTCGCTTGGCCTCGCCAGCAGCAGCAACAACGCCACCGTAAAGAATAACTGATGTTCCTTTAGATACAGCAGTGCCAGTAGCCGTAAGAGCCGCCCCATACGCGGTAACGGCAACACCTATTGCTTTGCGCTCACCTGTCGCAGCAACCGAACCGCCATAAGAACCGACAACTGCACCTAGCGAAACGGGGGTGCCTGTGGCCGAAACCGTGCCGCCATACGAACTCGTGACCGTACCCGCAGCAGTTACTGTACCTGTAGCGGTGGCTCCACCGCCGTAGCCCAGAGAAGCAATGCCGGTAATCGGACCAACGCCGTCATACCTTAGATCGGCCTGGTAGTCGTTAGATGACCGATAAGCAGTCATCGGTTTACTCAGCCTCTAGCGAATCAAGTTCAGCCCTATTAGGAATCGGATCGGAAATGTTATCGAACCCGATCAAAGCCTGCGCCGTAGCCGCAGCCTCATACTTCTCCCGCTCCGTCACAGTGCTTTCAACTGTCCGTGGCACAGGAGCAACCCAGTCAGCGTTCGCAGAAGAATACAATTCCTCAACCATCGGCATCAAGCGTTGAAGCTCGGCAATAATGTCAGGAACGAAAAGGTCGGGGGCATACGACATAAGTTCGCCGTCCCGATCGAAGTAGGCCAGTTCTGGAGCTACCTCCAGAACGTCTTCAGCAACCATGCCGTGAGTAAACTCGTCACGGGTCGTCTTGACGGGCAGACCGTCACGGTCAACTCGATCGTCGGCTTCGGTGTAGATCACGGGCCGCAACGAGTACAGCAGACTGCGCTCGTTCAGGTACTCCAGCAGGCCCTTCATCTCCGTGATGTTTGCCTTGCTGTCCGCTGTTGACGTGTACGGCATCAACTGACCGTCTGAGGTGCGGTACCGAACAGTGTTGTAAGAGCCGGTGCCTGTGGCGTTCGGCATCTGGAACGCACTGGTCGAGTCTGTTCGGATGAGGCCGCTGCCCGAGTAGATGTGTTTGCTGCCGTAGCTGCGAATCCATGTCGTGTCGATCATGTACCAGCCGCCAGCATATGACTGGCTATACCAACCAGCGCTACCGTAGCTGCGGAACCAGTCTCCCGACGCAAGATGAATGCCGTCGCTCGCAACGGTCGCTCTTAACGCACCGCCAGTACTAAACCCAAGATGATCGCTCGACACACGGTACATGCCTGTGTTCGTGTCACTGCTAAAAGAATAAGCTGGAGAACCCGCACTAGCACCAGCTCCACGAACGTAAGACGTGGCAGTCAATATCCCGTTGATCGACGCACCAGCCGAGTTCGCTTGTATTCTCCATGTACCAGCGTGGCGCAGGTCCGTATTACCGTTGTGCGTAGAATATAGTATCCAATGGTTGTTTACATCGTTGTAAATGCCTGTGGCAGTACCCCCGTCGTGCATGAAGACGGCACGACCACTGATGCTGTAACCCTCATAATTTCCTACACCCGAACCAACCGTTTGGACGTTGCCGAACTGACCAGTGACGGGACCAATGCCGTCGTCTCCCGACCCCCCGACAAGGAACGAGGTTGAGGTACGCACGCTGCCAACGACTTCGAGATTAGTGTCAGGAGCGTTAGTACCGATACCGACCTTGCCGTCGTTCTTGATGTAGAACGCTTCGGTGCCTCCACCCGAAGCAGTCGCACCGACACGAATCGCAAACTTATCGCCCGACGGAGAATAGATCATCGTTCGATTGGCGTTCTCGGCAAATGTGACGCCACCGCCCCAGTTACCCTCAACCTGAATCGAAGCGTCGTCGTTGGTCGAAGGACTAAATCCTGACTGCTTGACGTGGAGCACATTCTCAGGAGCCGTCTCACCGATGCCGACCTTGCCGTCAGACGCAACAGTCACACGCTCTGCCGTACCCGCCGAGTTGCTTGCATAGATCGCTAAACGGTTGACATCTGTACCGAACCCGTAGTGGGCGGTGCCGTTTTCGTACAGCCCAATCTGACGAGAGCCGTTAGCAGGCGTGCCAAACGACAGCAAGTTGTTAGGCGACGCTGTACCGATACCGACGCTGCCAGTCGTCGTCAACGAAGCCAACGCAGGACCAGTCGTCCAACCAGACGTGCCCGAACCCGTACCAGCCAACACCGAATCAGCTACAGCAGTCGAAGACCCAGTACCAACCTTCGTCTCCAACGCAATAATCGCACCAGAATGATTCGTATGAACAACATCATGCTCAAACCCAGAATCATCCATCTCCGTCGAAGCCGACGGCGACGGTTGCTGAGTGCCCGAATCAAGTGACCCTGGATAATTAGTAGCCATTAGTAGTCCTCAGTAACCTACTGCGGCTAACTAGCGACAGTAAATGAAGCCGTCATCCCGCCTGCGAGAATGCTAAACGAATCGCCAGAAGCGACAACAGCGTTAGCCGTCAACGTCCCAGAACCGCCAAAGGTGCCGCCAGACGAAGCAGTCCAGAACGACACATGAGTGTAATCCTCCCCAGTGTCCACCTCAGCATCCGACCAGTCAATATCCACATCGGTGACCTTGCTGCCGCCAGACGCAGCAGCCCAAGCAGAACCAGTGTTCTTACGAGTAGCGTTACCGGCAATGTTTGCCGTGCCAGCGGCCCCAGGCGCAGCAGTGTGCAACTGCACATACGCATACGTCGTGTCGTGATGGGTGTCGAGCAGGGCATTAGCCGCTGCTGCTGAAAGTCCTTCAGCCATACCTAAACTTCTTTCTCAATCGAAACCGTGTTCATACTAGACCATAATCGTCAGAGCCAACAGGAGTGACCCTACGGATCACGCCAATAACGCCAACAAGAACAGCACCCAAACGCAGGCCGGGCTCAACGATGCTCGGGAAATCATCACCCAATTCGTCAACAATGGCCTGGACTGCTACTGCCGCAAACATGATCCATGTCACAACAGAGGTCGCAACAACTTTAATCTTCTTCATTGTCTGCTCCCGCATTGGCGGCTTCTGCCGCAAGTTTCTGGTTCTGGATGGTTAGGACAACGATCTCAAACTCTTTAGGGAATCGTTGCTGCATTAGGTTGATGACTTCTTGTGGCTCGATATTCATGGTGTCAACTTTAGCACTGTTACACGGCCTCGAGCGCCTCTAAACGAGCCGTCAGTTCATTCACGGCTGACACGAGATACGGAACAAACTCTGCTTCCGCTAACTGCAACTTTTCGTCTGGGTCGTCTTCTTCCACTGTGACGAACCGAGCAAACTCACTGATGCTTTGCACGTTCTGGGCGGAGAACCCGACACGGGTCAAGTCATGCCCGATGCGGTTGTAGCTGATTACATCCACATCATTCAATGCGGCAAGAGCGCCCGATACTGGCGTCACGTTTTCTTTGTACCTGATGTCCGAAGGGGCCACAAAGTAAGTAGTCGTGCCATTCGACTGGACGGAACCACCGTCAACACCAGTTGCGTATTGGAACTTGAGAAATGTCTTCGTCGTCGCTGATGCGTCGTATTTGAGACTAATTCCTATCGAAGAGCCTGTACCATGAGCGCTGTCCCACACGACGCCTATGACGGCCTTATTGTCGGGATTCTGTGCAGCAGCTAGATTGCCGACCTTTAATGCCCAGTCGGTATCGGCAGAAATAACAACTTGGTCGCCAGCATCAGTCACGTTAATGTCGCCCTCGACGGTTAAATCGCCAACCATCGTGTCAGACGTGTCAGACCGCACATATTGCGACAACGTAGGAATACGGGCAGTGTCAATCGTGTCCGTAAGTAGCGCTGAAGGCACAGCAGTAATCGGAATACTGATGTTGGCTGAACCATCAAAAGCAGTTGCTGTTGCAGTGACCCCAGTGATGCCGATGGTTTTAGTAGCAAGAAGTTTGCTAGCTGTCGCAGCGTTACCAGACGTATTTTGAGTACCAGCAGTATTCACACCAGGCAAATTGATCGGACCGCTGCCATCAAACGACACGCCACCAATATCCACAGCAGTCGTCAAAGCAGCAGCCGACGACGCCGTTGAAGCGTTACCAACCAAAGCACCAGTAAACGTCGTAGCAGTAACAGACGTAAGACCAGAAGGCGTAGCAGTCCACCCCGACGTACCAGACCCAGTACCAGTTAGAACCTTGCCACTGGCAGCAGTCGAAGTCTCATAACCCAACTTTGATTGAATAGCTTGAACCGCATCGCCAAGCAACCGGTGAATCGAAGAATGCGAAGGAGAGTTTGTTGCATCGACAGCAGCCGGGATAGACCCGCCACCAATCTCCGAATCAGTATCAAGGTCAGTTGGATAAGCCATAGTTACTCCAAGAAAGAAACGACGAAGAGGGGCCGGGACACCACAACCCGACCCCTCTCAATCTACACCATCAAATTATCAGGCGTTATCACCAATCGAGGAAGCAGCCTCGATACGACGGATAGCAGCTTCACGGAAGCGGCTGTAACCGACAAGGTGGTACCAGCCGACAGGCTGGAAGCGGCGGAGCGTGTCGGTCACTGGACCGAACACGATGCCAGGGTCAGCGCCGAAGCCTGCGCCACGGCTGTGTGCCTTCGCCATCGCCTGCTTGCCGCAGATGATCGTGTTGTACACGTCAACAGCGCTAGCGCCGCCGTCAGCAACAATGTCAAGACGAGGAGTCTCGATGAAGTCAACGCCACCAAACGTGCCGATGCTGCCCTGACGGACCGCAGCGCCATCCTGACGAATCTGGTACTGAATGATGTCAGTAACAGCGGTATCGTCACGAAGGTCGTAGGAAACGTCGGGATGGATGAAACCGAGGTATGAGCCCCCGGCGTTAGGCATGACGGACGCTGAACGGAGTGCAGCAACTTCCTTACGGATGTTTGCAGCCGAAATGTTGTCCGCAGCGTCAATCGAAGCGGTGCTAGTCGCGTCGCCAGCCCAAGCCTCGTTGGAGCCGCCGACAAGAACATCGTGAACGATGTTGTCCAGCGAATCAACCATGTTGTAACCAATGACGTTCGCAGCATCAGCATCCACATTCAGGAAGCTCGTGCCACGGAGCTTCGCGGTCGTGATGACAGCGTTGCCCTTCTCAGCCAGGGTAACAGTGACGGTCGAGTCGCTCATAGCGACAGCAGTCACATCCGAAGTCTCAGTGAGAGAGCCAGTGGCCTGCGCGAGATCGGCGTAAATGTTGAACTGAACGGAAGCACCAGGGTGCGACTGGTTTGTCGACTTTACGTCGCAAGCCATCTCGAACATCGGCTGCGAACGCAGAGCGAAGTAAGCGAGTTGTTCAAAAGCGGCGGTATCCGAAGACACCGATGAAGCCTGTGTATAAGCCATTTTATGGGTTCCTTCCCATATGGCCCCACAAGATTAAATCAAACTGCCGCGTTCCAAGTATGTCCGTTGGCTTCCATCAACGCCCGTAGTTCCACTTCATTAGAAGTACGACCAATCAGATCGTTCAACTCAGGGTTTGTGACGGGTCCAGCGTCATCAGCGGCCGCAGCAATTCGCTGTTCGGCACCCATATTAATCTGCTGCTCAGCAGGGGCACCCGCATCCTCGTAAAGACCCACCGCAGTGGCTTCCTCACGAATAGCGTCAACAGTTAAATCGCCATCGTAGCCCTTGATGAAATACTCATTCTTCTTACTAGAAGGATTAATATCAGCATCTCGGAACAACAAAGTCCGCTTCAACGCAGCCAACTCAACCAACGCTTCGTCGCCCGCTTTTGCACGGCCTTCGAGATCACGTCGCCAACTTGGCTTCGACTCGGTTTGGGCAGAATCAGCAACCTCGGAGGGCATTGAATCTGTCATATGTCACTCACCTTTAAATACGCGCTCGCAACGGTGGTATGCGAACGGAAGGAAACCATGTGGATAGCTCACCCGTATGGGGCCAACCACAAATAGAACTATACCGACCTTGTTCTATTGGATCAAGTACCCCGGCCCAAACCGACAACTCCGGCCTGACCGATCACCGCACCCGACTTCTTCGTGCCGACACCCTGGCGCTTCTGACGCAGCCGGCGGATGTTCGCGGTTGCTTCAGAATCCAAACCGAACGTCGCAGCAGCCAACTCCGAAGAAGTAGCGGCACCCTGTTCACCCAGAAGCTGAGTACGCAACCCGGCCTGATCCTTCATCCGTTCAGTAACCTCACGCTTCTGAACATTCAGATCAGCCAACCGCTCAGCCGTCTTCACATTGAACCCCTGCCCCAGCGTGCCCATAGCCGCAGAGGAAAGCCCCGCTGCTTCCATCTGTAAACGCTGCTCAATCACAGACGTGCCACGGTCAGGGTCAAGGTAGAAAGCGATCAGTTCGCCGTCGTTCTCGACACCTACCCCGTACAGGTCTTGCAACTGGCCTTTCAGGTTCGGGTCGATGCCTTGGACTGCGGCTGTTGCCATTGAGACACGTTCGGTGAACTCGGCTTGGGATACGTCGCCGCCGATGAACCCCGCGAGTTCGTCTACTTCGTCGTAGAACGATTCGGGGATGCCTGCTGCCATCATCGTTTGTTTGTAGGAACGCTCGAGGGCGATGTAATCGGCTGCGGAGATGGGGGCCAGCCTTGCATCTGCTCGCATCTGCATGCCCTTGAACCGGTCTTTGTACGGCTGGGATTCGGCCAACTGTATAAGGATGTTTTCATTGGGTGTTTGCTTAATTAGCATCCCGTAAGCCAAATCGACCAGTTGGTTTAAGGCTGCGCCCTCGAAGCCGTAAGTGGAGAGTTGATCTCTGATTATTGTTAAAGAGTTTTGTGCTTCTTGTTCGGTTTCGGCGTCTACTACTGCTGGGTCTTCTGTGACATTAGTAGGCGTTGGTGGTTCATTTACGGGTGGCGCAGGTTCTAGTCCGCCAGGTTGCGCTGGGTTTTCAGGAGCGTCAGGACGAGGACCGCCAGGGTCAAATCCGTCAGGACGAGGACGGTTATATCCAGGGTCTATTTCAAAACCGCTCGGGCCTGATGGCAACACCCCTTCCCCTGCATCAACAACACCCTGATACCAGTCCTCATTGAAACCAGCACCGCCATCGCCAACCGACTCAAACAAGCCAAGATCAACAGCTTTCTGCAAACCTTCATCAGTGCTGCCAACTGTTTCGCCCGTGGAACGAACAAGAACTGTCGCAGCTTCAGCACGAGTAATCGTGTCGCCCCCACGAAAATCAGCATACGACTGAGTTGTTAAACCAGCTTCAACAGCTAACTCATGGATCTTTCGAGTCCTTGAATCCGAAGCCTTACCGATACCCTCTTTATACAAATCAAGTATGCCGACGCCCATGCTACGCAAAGACTTCAGAAAGAACTGCTCACGCGTCATCTCAGCCATTACGCAACCTCCCCAAACGTCTTACCAATCGCATAAGCCAACGACTGAGCAGAGTCCCTACCCTGATCCGAAGTCTGCCACTCATCCAAACCACGCACATACTTACGAACCTCACCCAACGTCATAGGACGCGGCGTATCCCCACCAATATCCGGCATGTACTCAATCACATCACCAAACTCTTCATACATATCCACGTTCGGACGACCCAACATCTTCTCGATCTCGTACTTGTACGGAGCGAAATACTGATCGGCTGTAAACCCGCCCTCAATAGCGTTCTTCAACGTCGGGAACTTGTTGATAGCCATCTCTTTGAAATACTGCTCGACCTGCGTAGCCGACTTCGTGCCGACGTACACATCTTCCGCCCACTGGGCAGCCTCTTCGGTCCCAATCGGAACATAATACGAACGAGACAACGCTTCGATCTGGTCCCTAGCCGCACCGAAATCAGATAGCTCCGTTTCCGCACGATTGAACTCGCCCTCAGCGACCATCAACCCACGGATGTACTCAGAGTCTCCCGCTTCGCCCTCGCGAGCGATCTTTACAGCCAACTCACGGGCACGATCTGTAGACATCTCAAACCCCAAGAACCGGGCCTCGTCACGCAACGTGTCCAACACCGGTTCAAGAAACTCTTGCTTCTCAGGTTCCGACATTTCGCCGTAATTAGCGTCAAACTGCCGCATGACAGCATCGGTGTTCTTCCACCATTCAGTGTTCTGAAGAATGCCGGTGACACGGTTCGGGTCGGTGATGCCTTGCTCAACGATAACGTCAAGCACGTTTTTGGCTGAGACCGCGGTTGGGTCATCTGCCGCGACGACCATGCCGTCAGCGTTGAGCCCAACCATTAGTTCGGTTTTGTTCTTCTGGAGGAAGAACGCGAACCCGCCGAATTGGGTTGATAGGAGTGCGTGTACTTCGTCTTCGTTTGCTGCTTGGATATCTGCGGCAGTCAAACGAGGAGTGCCAGGAGGCCCAGGAGTATCAGAAGGGTCAGTAGGAGTCTCTCCTCCATAAACCGCTTTGGCTGCATCAGGAATACTGTGTCCCTGGTCAACAAGAGCGTCAAACCAATCCTCTTCGCTGGCAAACTCCGTTGCCGCAACAGCAGGAGCAGTGCCAGACGCACCTGTCAGCGGATGAGCAGCAGTAGGAGTAGCGCCGCTGAATTGTCCATCCATTAGCGACCCGCCAGCGCCTTCCCAGGCAGGAGTAGTGGGCGCAGCAGCAGGAGCCGTAGCAGTGGTCGAGGTTTCCCTGGGGGCTTGGGGATCAAAGCCACTCGTAGGCGCAACAGGTTTCAGCGCAGCAGAATCAACAGCAGCCTGCTGAGCATCAGTTGTATCGTCCCGGCGCGACGGTGACGTTCCCTCAATACTGCCAAACAACTTAGGGTACGAACTTCTTAGCGCTATCGCCTGAACCTCAGCATCACCAGACCCCAAATTGGCTTTGACCGGTTCAAGTATCCCGATCTCTGCCCTTGCAGCGTCGATGCTTTCTTGTGCGGCTGGGAGTTGAGGTTCTAACTCAACAACCTCGTTGTGCCAGTTGATAATCTCGTCAGCGCCATCACCTATTCGGTCAGGGGACCAACCGGCAAACGTCCCATTTATCTCAGCTACCTCTTGGAGTAACCCCTTGAAATCGAGCGTATCGTCAAGCCGAACGCCGTCTAATTCAACATCAATCTTCTGTGGCCCAGCGATCAAATCTTCCAGAGTGAAAGACTCGCGTTGGTCTGACACTGCCATGTCACCGATAAGCACAAGCACGTCGCGGACAAGTCTTGTTACTGGGTTCGCAGTACCTCCGACCCCAGGTCGTCCAGCTACTTCCGTCCCTGACAGAAGGCGGAGCAACTCATCGTGTCGAGCTAACTGATCTTCCGCATCAGAAATCTGGTCTTCCAAACCAGACAACTGGGCATCAACATCATCCTGCGCTTCTTCGAGAGCATCATCCCACTCGGGCCATTCCCCACTAGGGGTGGTTTCCCTGCTTGGTCCAGCCATCAGCGAATCCCTCCAATAGCCTGCATTATCAGATCAGCAGCCCTACCGTGATCCATCGCAGCAGCCTCAACCGGCGCAGACTCTCGAGCAAACGCTTCAGCACGAGCCCCTACACTGATGTTTGTTGCTCCTGAAGCCTGCAACCCGTGGATCATCTTCACGAATGCTTGCTGTTCTCCAGGGTTTGCCATGCGGCCTGTTACTGACGACGATGCTTTCTTCACGGCGTCTACCAGCGCAACAGGATCAATGTAGTTAATGATCCTCCCTCCGCCTCCGCCGGCAGCGGCAGCAGCAGCCTCAGCCCTCTTCTCGGCAAGCAACGAAGCCAACTCCTCAGGAGTCCGATCCGAGTTACGCAACAACACATCCAAAAACTCTGTATCTAACCCGTACTCGGCGCTCTGCGCGGCAAGATCCGCCGCATTATCCACAGCCCGAACAAAGAACTCATCGTTGATGTCCCCACTTTCATCAAACATGTAGTTGATATCGTCATACACGCCCACAACCAACATCTCGATAGCAAGCATCCTCTTATCGTCTGGCGTCAACAACTCCAACGACTGGGCAAGATCAACCTGATGAATCGGGTCAGGCACCGTTGTGGTGCCCGATGCGTAAATGCTTCGATCCGCTGGGTCGACTCCTGGCGGCGGCTGTAACTGTTGTTCAGTGTCGTCGCCGTATCCAAGAAGACGACCGCGATCAACGGCAAGACCTCCACCGAAATTTTGCTGCCAAGCGGCAAAGTCCGCTTCTGTAACCTGCATCCCGCCCATCAGAACAACCCTTCAAACATGTCATCCGTAGTAAAAGTTTCTGGCGCTATCATATCGCGCTCAAAGTAACGGTCATAGACCTGCGTAAACTGCGGCAGTTGCGCCATAGCTTCTTTCTTATCCACAAACCAAAGTTGCAAGTCCTCGTTGGACTTCGCCGTAAGATCATCAGACCCGCCCTGCAATTTGCGCTCCTGCAATTTATGTTGCACAAACACCCGCAACTCGAAATAGTCGATGACATGAATAGTTGAGGGACGTTGTAACAACTGCTCGCTTTTCAACGCCGCCGCAAACCCGTCCACAACATCTTTCATCCGACGATTAGACGACCCGAAATCATCATACTGCACTGCCCAGGTCGGGTATTGCTGACGCAGTTCCGCAACCTTCGCCTGCTTATACGCTGACACATCCCGCAGATGCGTGGCGTTCAACGAACCAGACATGCCGGCAGCGATAGCCGCCTCCTGCCTCATCCGCACAAAGTCGCCAACCTCGCTATAAGCCACCCACCCCAACTGGGCCTGAGCATCCCCCATCGCTTCCAACGGGGTTTTGCGTTCACGGCGGGTTTCTTCTGACCCTGGAGCTAGTTTCATTGCTTGCTGACGGCGGTACACTGCCTGCGAAAACACATACGCTTCGTCGGTGCCGCCGAGGCTGGCGGTAACCCACGCCCCGATCTCGGGATGAGCTTCAACGATGTCTTGGTGCTTCATGTAGTTCTCTTCTGAAGCAACCGACGCCGCTACGCCATCGTTTAGTTTGGTCATGCGTGCGGTCAACGCAAAGAAATCTTCGCCATGCTCATCGAGGAACATGGCGTTACCTATCTTGGTGCCATGCTCACGTTGCAGCCTGCGAGCTTCCTGAATCGATGGGTCATGTACCGACAGTAGCGTGGCTGAGGTTGGCGAAAATAGGCCAGTAGCAATACGGAATAAGGCCCACTGGCGAGCCCGGTCGTTAGCCAACTCTACAGCAGCCATGATCTCTTGCTCATCGTTCCAGTCGAGAGGGTCGCCGGCCTCGGCGCGTTGCACACAGATATCTTGGAACATGCGCTGCACAACCCGCTGCGTTGTCTGCGAATCTTCCCTGAAGTAGTCATCAACCGACTTCATCCACGTTGGAGCGTTGCCCTTGATCGCCCGGTCAAAGAACCCGCCCTCAGGGTGACCAAACGGGAACATAAACCCGAAGGTTTCTTCCAACGACGGGTTTGCCAAGATTGCTTCACGCACCGGAATAGTAATCAAAGGACCAAACCCCGGTGTTGGGCTCTGAGCAATCGTATTCAAACCCTCTTTAGAGAACCGCACCGTTGCGTCTTGGTCAAGGATCGCCGCAGGGATCAAAAAGTTCCGCAACGAGGTTGGCATAGCGTCAAAGATCGTTGTTTCGTTGCCATCCGAATCATACGCAGGCCCAAACGGGCGGAACATCAAATACGTTGCGCCCTCGCTGCCGTCAAGGTTCTCAACCGTGACCTCACTAATACCCAACGCTTCAGCGTCCCACGGTTTGCGATACAACCGCAGAGCGTTTCCAACAAACGTCGGGTTCTCCGCAGCAAACCCAGCCCAACGCCCGATCACTTCCTGCCACGCGTTGAAGAACGGCATAGCGTTGCCGATCATCTCGCTGGCTCGAGTGTTCTCAGCCAGGTCGTACATAACCTCCCGCACTTCGCCCAACGCGCCATCTCGGGCCTGTTGCTCAATCTCGTCAATGTTGCGCTGCGACAACCGCACGTTGCCATCAGAGTCTTGGAGTATGGCGATCCGGCGACGAATCTCACGTTCATACTTGACACGGAAGAACGGGTTTCGGGCCAGTTCGTCTGTCGGGAACGTACCGAACATTTTGAACAGGTCTTCAAACCAGCCGGCTGCTTTACCTGCTACTTGACGGTTAGCGGCGCTTTTGTGCGACACCGGTTCTGGGGCGATAGTTTTTCCGAACCCTGGGTGCGTCTTTCTTAGGTTGGTAAGCCGCTCAGCGGGATCAGCGCCAGGAATACCCGAAGCCCCCGAATTGTCCAGTCTCTTCTTTACTTTTTCCCACGGAACACGTTGACCCAAAGCGGCCTTCTCGCGAAGATCACCAAACCATTTTGACGGCAACACGTTGTCGTACTCGTCAACAATGCTTCTAGCAATCGCTTCCAGATCGCCGTCGCCCAACTGATTCAATGGTTTGCTTACCAGATCTCGATACACAAACTGATCAGACTCGAGCAGGTCCGCCAACTCTCGTACACGAATTTCCACATCCGAATTCGACCAAACAATTTGATAGAAACGCTGATCAAGGTCACCCGACGTGAACTGGTTCATCATGATCTGCCACGGCTGATCAATGTCACCCACGCCAGAGATGTACTCCTCGACCTCATCAACCCCATCAATAGAACGAGTGCTGTACTCGGCTGAGTCCGCTACTTCCCAATCAGTGTGCTCATACCGACGCAACTGGCGTTCAGCGTCACGACGGGCACCCGAATACACTGCCGACTGCGACCGGCTGGCTGACACGTTCGAACGAATCTGCTCCTGATACCGAGGGTCATCACCAAACGCGTTACGGAACGACAACCCACCGATAGACAACCCAGACACACCAGCGTCCTGCATCAACCGTTCGGCTTCATCGAACGTGTTCTGGATCGTGGACGCTCCACTAACATTGGCATCAACCAGTTTCTGAATGTGTGATGCGTCATCTATCATCTTGCGGGCTTCGGCAAGTTCCTCTGGGCCGACAGCCGCCCGAAGCAGCTTTTCTCCTTCTTCGCGTAAAGCCCCCGCATAGTTCAATGCAGACTTGCGTTCCAACGCACGGTTGATGTTGCGTCGCTTACTTGTTAAAGCTACGAACCCGTAGATGCCGCCGGCAACCGGGTTACCCAGCAAGGCCCCAACGCCAACCCCTTTGAGAGCAGCGTTGTACCCGAGACGGCGCGTGTTGTGCCGCCTGTTCTTCTGATCTCGAGCCTTATGAACCTTTTCTTTAGCAAGGACACGGGTAGCGTCTTTCACACCGTCATCGCCAGCCTTGTTCAGCAACTCCAACAAGGTAGCCGAGTCGTCGGCACCTGTTTGCTCTCTCAAAACCCGAGTAAGCGCCTCGACATCGGTGGCTTCATCGATGCCATCCAACTTGTGTAAAGCAAACGCACGACGCAACTCTGGTATAGCCGTGACCAGATTACCCAACGCAACCAGGCCACCCAGATTCGCCGCAGCACGCAACTGCTCATCCAACCCGACTCTCATCGGCCACTTCGGCGTCAACAACATGGCCGACCGCCACGCCTGTTGTGGAGTGTCCACCACATTGCTTGTCTTATGGATCACGCCTCGAACCGTGTCGCCAACTTTGACCTGCATCTTCCGAGGGATAGACCCGGCACGAGATTGTGCAAGCTCAATCTGGCGCTGTACCACATCGTAACGGGGTTGTACCGCAGAGTTCCGCACCTGTGACGGCGACACCCGATGCTGAACAACAACATACTCGCCGTTACCCAACTTGCGGGTAGTGGTCGCACGGCCGGCTTTGTCAGTGACACCAACAACTCCTGCCGATTTAGCCGCACCAGCTTCACCCGCCCACTGCTTCGCAGTAGCGTTGTACGCATCCGACAACGACCTTGCTGTCAGGTCGATGCCATCAAGCCCCGAATTATGAAGCACAGCATCGAGCCGGTTATTCAACTCCTTGACAGTATCGGCATAGAAATCAGCGACACCGCCCTGGCCTTGTTCCATCCGCCGTTTCGTGAACGACGACATCAACCGTCCAGCTTCAGTCGCATCCAATATCGCTACGCCGCCAACATTGATCCGTTGCGCCTGCGTCAATACGCGTTCAAACTGTTGCGCCGCTCCAGGGTCATCAAAAAACACATGCGTTTGTGGAGTGCGCTCGCTAAGTATCCGTACAGCCCTGCCTCTGTGGCCCCCGATGCGTCCACCAACAGTGTGAGGGTTATGGAACTCGCTCATCACATACGGTTTACCTGTCTCATCCAACACATCGCCGTGTTGACGTAGAATCGCAGGTAGACGTGTTCCCCATGGCAACCGTTGCACCGACCCAGTTGCAGTGTTTAGAAGGTCATGGGTTCCCCCAATGATCGATTCCAGCCCTGCCCTAAGCAAAGCGTCGTTCTCGATTGCTAGGTGCCCCAACCGGCTGTCATCGGCGTATGTTCCTAGGTATCGGCCATGCTTAAATTCCAGATCGATGGTTTGAGAATCAAACAACGAATCCTTGAACTGTGCCATGACCGCCCAGTCCGTGTCATCAGCGATTCGGGTAAACTCGAGAGCCTGGTCAGCAGCCTCATGTAGAGCGTGCCGCTGCGTCCGTAGCGCAAACATTGTGCCCGCAAGGTCACCTTCGTCCCCGTACTTTGCTGCACCCGCTCGTTGCCGCAGCATTGGTTCTTGTAGAGCTTGAGCGACGCTTGTCCAGCCGTCGCTGTCCATTATTGCTGCAAGCTTTTCAGCGTCTTCCGTAATCTCAGCAAACACCGACATATCACCAGACAACGCACGCATCGTACGAGCACGAGCCCGAGGCGTTTCGCCGTTAGCAAACAACCGGATAGCCTCCCTAGGCATCTTCTTCCCGGCTTGTCCCGTCATCTGCGTAAACGCATGGAACCGGTCATCTACCGAATCAAGCGCCGCCATCGCAGTTTCGATACGGGCATACGGCTTACTTTCAATGAACCCTATTCCCCGCTGCGCTTGGTGGGTTCCAATAATGTCGTTCCGCCTCTTAATCTGATCAGAGGTCTTCGTTAAGTAACTCCGTTCTCCACCCAAGATTGCCGTAGGGCGAGGGCGAAACCCGGTACGGCCCCCATACACCCGAGTGATATCTCGAGGAGCGCCAAACAATGCGCCACGGGTAGGTCTGGCAGCGTGACCCATCACGGCACTGCCACGAGCAGCTTTGAACGCGGTCCCGCCAATGATCGACACGGGATCAATGAATTCCTGAATGAAGTCGGCGGCACCTGAAATTAGGTTAAACAGCGGGTCGTCTTGGATTGCGTTGTATTCGTCGTCATCGAACGGGTCTATGTTCCAAATTGCCGCAGCATACGACTGCCCGAACGTGCGCTTATCGTTGATGTCCCATGCACGCGCATACGTTTGAACATCAAACATGTGTTGAATGCCGTCATTACGCGTAGCGTTCATGACAGTAAACATTGTGCCTAGCGGACGATCAACGAGTTCCTGAACCGTCCAATCCCACGCCCCCATCGCTGGATCAAGAACAGACCCGCCAATGTCGCGAACCGATTCTGGAAGCGCACCAATGAGCGTGCCGCCGATGCCTTCCGGCCCGAACAAGCCACCGATGGTTTGCCCCAACAGATCCTCTTGGACCGAGTTGAACACCGTTTCCGCTGCATCGCCAAAGTCGCCGGCAACAGCAGAACGACCAGCCCCAATCACATCTACAACAAACTCCGCAGGGCCGGTGACGACATCAGTCGCCCCGTTCCAAAGATCACCAAGAACTCCCATTAACTGTCACCAGGGTTAAGAGGAAGCCCTCGATCAGCAAAATCGGCAGGATTCCCAACCTGCGACTTCAAACGGCGAACAGGGTTTCGTATATGTGGCGACGCATACGGATTAGACGCAATCTCGCCCAGCACCGCAGCCATCGTAGCAATCTTGAACCGTTGCTCGTCACCCGTCACAGGAGGAGACATCGTTGGCATGCCGGCGGTAGCCGTCACCAACTCCCCAGGGCGTTCCGATGGACGCGCAAACGGCGCTTCGCCAGGTTGGGCTCTTGGTTCTTGCATCTGAGGCAACGGGACAACAGCCTGAGCCTCTTCCTGAGCCTTGGCCTGCCCATACTGCTGGCCCGACGCTGTCTGAACCCTCTGACCTTTACCTGTGCGCGGCATTACATCGCACCCAATAGTTCACGCAGCCCGCCGCCACC
>ERZ1047821.910-NODE-910-length-19849-cov-3.920986_pt1 | contig 19849 bp, 17 predicted proteins | sample MGYA00383096_ERZ1047821 | MGnify/ENA primary metagenome ERZ1047821 (study PRJEB29581, sample SAMEA5548366) | metagenome | biome: marine; feature: coastal; material: water | depth 25 m | study: Short-term variability in the microbial, nano- and picoplankton... | reverse complement strand
CGCGCGCAGTCTACACGTTGCCCGGCGAAAGCTGGAGCTTCGCTATTTGGGGGCGCAACCTTGCTGATGAAGAAGTGATTTCTAACAATATTATTACGGCGCCGCTATACAATTCGCTGCGAGTGGGTTCAATGTTGCCACCTCGTACTTATGGTGCAACGGTTAGCTTCGAGTTCTAGGAAGTCGGCGGGATGTTGCCGTGAGTAGCACTTTCTCGTTCAACCCTATGGATCCGCAACTGCTTGCGGATCCATACCCTATCTTTCGCCAAATGCGCGAGTGCGATCCGGTACACCGGTCAGATCTCGGGTTTTTGGTGATGACCCGCTACGATGATTGCCGCCACGTATTGATAGACAAGGCCTTTGGCCAAGGTGACTTTGTTCGTAATATTCAGTTGTTTTACGACGAAAATTTTGACGTGCTATCACACCCCGCTTATGCCTGGCTGTCTCGTGTCTTCGTCATGCAGGATCCACCCCAGCATACGCGGCTGCGGGGCCTCATTGCGGGGGCACTGTCACTGAGACGCATTCGCGCCATGGAGCCACGAGTCCGGGAGCTTGCTCGAGGGCTGTTGGCCGCTATCAAAGGCAAGCCCGGCGTGAATTTTATTGCGGCCTTTGCTTATCGGTTTCCCACCCTAGTCATGTGTGACATGTTGGGCCTCGAGGAAAGCGAGTTTTCAGACGAACTTCTTTTGCAGTTGAATCAGGCCATTGCAGATACCTTTCCCGTTTTTGAAACAAGAGCGCTTAGCAATGTTGAGTTGGCCTTGGCTAATCGCCAGATGGAATTCTTGACGGCCTTTTTTGACGACTTGTTTGCAAGGCGTCGGCTGATTCCTAAAGACGATCTCAGTACCGCACTGGCCATGGCCGACGATGGTGGCAATTCGTTGTCGGCTGAGGAACTCAGTACATCTGTCATCGGACTTTTTGGGGCGGGCTTTGAGACCACGGCACACATGATTGGTAACGGTATGTATCTGTTGGGAGCTCATCCTGAGCAGCGCGCTAAGTTGAGGGCAGATCTGGGCTTGGCCAGTGCTGCGACTGAAGAGATTACTCGGTTCGAGTCGTCATTGCAGGCGACATATCGCACAGCGCTGTCCGATACTGTGGTCGCAGATGAGCCCATTAAGGCGGGCGAGCGAATTTTGACGATTGTTGCGGCGGCCAACCGTGATGCCGAGATTTTTAAAGATCCTGAGTCTTTTGTGATTGATCCTCGTCAGGAGAAGCCCCTCACTTTTGGCGGTGGTATTCATTATTGTGTCGGTGCTGAATTGGCGCGATTGGAAGGTCGAATTTTCCTCGAAGAGTTGTTTTCGGCTTACCCCGACTTTCAAGTTGATATCGACTCAGCTCGTCTTCGACAGGCTTTTTTGTTCAGGGGGTTTGAACATCTAGGCGTGACACTGTAGTGGCTCAAGCGCAACGTACAGCCGCACGTATGTTGTCGCTGGGCCTGTTTATGCCCAACTGCTCCAATATGCCTTCGATATCGACTCACGATGTTGTCTCTGATCAATGGACCTATGCTGAAAACGAGTTGCTGGCTCAGCGTGCGGAGGCGTTGGGTTTTGATTACCTCTTTCCAGTATCCCGCTGGCGGGGGTTTGGTGGGGAAACTAATTTCTTAGGAACGTCGCTTGAGACTACCACCTGGGCCGCTGCGTTGTTACGCGCTACTGAACGCATCAATATTTTTTCAACGGTGCACGTACCGTTATTTCACCCCTTTGTGGTTGCAAAAATGGGCGCGACATTGGCGCATATGAGTGGTGATCGCTGGGGCCTTAATGTGGTGAGCGGCTGGAGTGCGCGAGAATTTGGCATGATGGGTGTGGAGCTGGCTGAACACGGTCGACGCTATGAGCGTACAGCAGCGTTTATTGAAATTCTCAGGGGTCTTTGGGATGCGACGCAGCAACCCCTCAATCACCAGACTGATTGGTACTCTGTGACTAACGGGGAAGCTTCACCCATTCCGCACAGACAGCCACAAATTGCCAATGCAGGGACGTCGGCAGATGCTCAAAGAATGACTGCGCGTCTGTGTGATTGGGCCTTTATCTCGACGCCGTCTATTGCTGCGGTGGGAGCTATCGTAGAAAGCATTACCGCTCAGGCTGCGCCCCACAACCGTCGTGTCAGGACTGCAATTTTTCCTTTTTTACTCTGGGCTGATAGTCGAAGCGAGGCGGAGGACACATTAGCAGCAATCATCGCGTCTAAAGACTCTGTAGCGGCCGATAATTGGCTTCACGATCTTACTGCGGGTAGTGGGTCTTTTGACGATTTCACCAAAGATATGCTGGCTGCCTCTGGTGGCGGTGTGCACGTCATTGGAACCGCTGCTGACGTCGTTGAGCAGCTTGTTGAAGCCCATAGCTTGGGTGTCGATGCGGTTATGCTTACGTTTCCCCGGTACCGTGATGACCTTGAGCGGTTTGCGCAAGATATTCAGCCCGCACTAGTGAGTGCTGGTATCGTCGCGCCTTAGCACTTAATGCTGTGTTGGAGACTGTCGGAATGGTCGGGCGGTTTTGTAACAGTATTCACACCGCCCTCGGTATTCCTAAGATTTGTTTGCTGAGAACAACACATGGAACGCGAAAAATCTCCTATTTGTGATGGCTTTGCTTTTATCGAGGGCCCGCGATGGTACAAGGATGCGTTGTGGTTTTCAGATATGCACGGCGAGGCGGTTTTTCGCGTAGTACCGGGCAGTGCCCCTGAGCGTGTTGTGGCCGTGCCTCAACGGCCATCGGGTTTGGGCTGGCTCCCCAATGGTGATTTGCTGATTGCCTCAATGCTAGACCGTCAGGTGCTGCGATGGACCGGGTCTGACGCTTTGTTGCCCTATGCCGATCTGTCCACAATCGCAGAGCGTCGTATCAATGACATGTTGGTTGATTCACAAGGCAGAGCTTGGGTGGGGAATTTTGGTTTTGATCTTTCCAGCGGGGAATCTGTGATGCCAGGCACCTTGGCGCGGGTAGATTCCGATGGGTCGGTACATGCTGCTGCAGATGCTTTGCTTGTTGCCAACGGTATGCCATTGCTCAGTAAGGGGTCGGTCTTGGTGGTTGCGGAGACCTCCGAGGGATGTCTGACAGATTTCGACATATCTTCTGAATCTGAGCTCATTAATCGGCGTACTTGGGCAGCATTACCCGAGGGGGCGGTACCTGACGGTATTTGTGCCGACGCAGAAGGGGCCATCTGGGCGGCATCACCGACGACGGGATCAGTGCTGCGCCTAGGTGAAGGTGGGGCAGTTTTGGACAGCATAGAAACCGGCCGTCAGGCCATTGCCTGTGCTCTCGGTGGGCCAGAGGGCGACACGCTGTTTGTCAGTTCCGCTGTGGCGACTGAGCGACAGGCATGTCGGGAGGCGCTAACGGCCCGTATTGACGCTTACCGGGTGTCGGTGCCGGTGGCCTAGCGAGGTTTAGTTTTTGCTGGGCCCACACGACGCAACAGCACCACCTAGACAGGCTTCTCGAATGCCCCGTTTATCAATTTTCTCGGTGGCACCTCTGGGCAGCGGTTCAGGGTAAAACCAAATTTTTTCGGGGATTTTGAAGCGGGCTAGTGTCTGTTCGAGGGCAGCCTGCAGCTCCAATAAAGTTGGGGGGGTGCTGGCGTAAACCGCAGCCCCAACTGCTTCACCAAGCCGTTCATGGGGAATCGAAAAAACACTCGCTTCTAATATGCCTTCGATCTGATGCAGCGCGCCTTCCACCTCGGGGCAGGCGATATTTTCGCCGCCTCTAATAATCATGTCCTTCTTGCGACCCACAATGTAAACCAGTCCCTCTGCGTCTTGGTAGGCCAGATCGCCGGTAAACATCCAGCCCTCACGCAGCGCGTCTCGAGTTTGCTCCGGCTTGTTGAGGTAGCCGCGCATGTTGGCGGCGCTTTTCAGTGCCAGCTCTCCCACGGCACCGGTCTTGGCATCGGAGCCGTCATCGGCGACGATTTTCAGGGTTTGAACCGGCGGTATCAGCAGACCCGCCGCGCCAGGATGGTCTATGTAATCTTTTCCTGACAAGCGTAGGCCTAAGGCATTGGTCTCGGTCATGCCAAAGCCTGTCGCGGGAGAGGCCTGCTTAAACTGTTGGGCAATTTTTCCCACCTGGCTAGGCGGACGCTTCGCGCCACCAGCATCGATAGAGTTCAGTGACGACAGGCTCGCACCACTTGCGGCAGCCGCCTCAAGAATATCAGCGGACATGGTAGGCACCCCCCAAAATCGGGTGATTTGCTCAGACTCAATAAGGTCAACAGCAAGCGCCGGATCCCACCGTGGCATGAGTACGACTTTTCCGCCCGCAGCTAAAGTCAGTAAAAAACAACTGTTAGTGCCTGAAATATGGAAGAAAGGAACCGTAACCAAGTTCGACTGGCCCAGAGGCTGGCCGGTATTATCAGTAGGCGCAGGGATTGGATAGCCCATGGCTTCGTAAGTAGGAAGAATCATAAGCCAAGACCACAGCGCCGTGATCACACTGCGGTGCGTGAGAATGACCCCTTTGGGGTGCCCAGTAGACCCTGAGGTGTACATGATTGAAAAATCATCGTCGGGATCGGTCATGTGGGGGTGAGAAACCGCATCGGGGTATTGTGCGATCAGCGTATCGAAGTCATGAGGCACTGCGTTTTGAGGTCGCACGCGAATCACTGTAATGCCCAACTTGGACGCGGTATCTTGCAGTCGCTCAGCTCGAGCATCATCGACTACCGCCAACCTCGCTCCCGAGTCTTCAAATCCGTAAGCCAGTTCATGGGCTGTCCACCAAGCATTCATATGAACTGCTACCGCACCCAGTGAAGCCGCAGCGAGCAGAGTGATGACATACTCAGGATAATTGCGCATAGCGATGGCAACACGGTCACCCTTGCTCACACCAAAGTCTTTGCTGAGCACTTGGGCGAAACGCGATACTCGCGTAGCAAACTCGCCGTAACTTAATCGTTCCGTTTCAAAGACCAATAGTTCTCTGTCAGAAAATTCTTCTGCGCTTTGTTGCAGCAATGCGGCAAGGGATTTTGGCGCATTGGCGAACACTGGGAGAGACAAGCCATTGACCACCGCTTCTGTCACCGCAAAAGGCGAGTTTTCTTGCGTTAAAAGATTTATGGCTTCTTCTAAAGAAGATGATGTCATGATCGTTGTTCACCTTATTGTATTGGGGCTACGTGGTAGGACAGATTGGAGCGGCAAACTATACGCACTTGAGTTATTCAGTACAGGGGATTTTAGGCGTGCCCTATTGCGGATAATCGTTGTTACCACTAAATAATGGGCCCCTTTTTTTAAAGGTCAGGGTCGCAAAGTTTTTGAGAGGTTAGGGGCAAAAAGTCATGTGTGAGCCCAGACTCAAGTGTACCGCTGCGTATATCTGCGTGGTGTGCCGCGCAAAATCAATGTCAGCTGTAAAGGGTGTTTTTGGCTGGATGTGGGGCGCAGAGCTGACTTACCGCGGCGCCCGCTTGAATTGCGCAAACCCCTAACCCTGTCGCAGAGGAAGGTGATACCGAAGATTGAGTGCAGGGAGTGAGGGTTTTTCAATGGTGTGGGGCAGGCGAGGCACTCCTGTATGTAACGCCCCCTGGCTCATCGTGTTGATCAAGGCGTTACAGCCGGAAGTCAGAACCTTCCGCATCGAGTATCAATTTGATGTCTCTCAAATAGGAATCTGCCGAATCCGGATAGGCAGCGAGCTCCTCAGCAGTTTTTCTGGCAATATCGTCATCAAGAAAACGCAGTGGCTGCCCTGTCTGTAGGGCGCTGATATAAGTTTGTGCCGCGCGCTCAAAGTAGTAGAGCTGAAAAAACGTATCGGCAACGGTTTGGCCCAGTGCCAGCACGCCATGATTACCCATTACCATGATGCGTATTTTTGGATTATTGAGTAGGCCAGCGCAGCGAACGCCTTCTGCCTCAAATGCCAAGCCGCCGTAATCGGCATCAACAATATGGCGCTCATAAAACATGGCACTATTTTGATCGATGGGTGGCAGCGTGCTGTTAGCCAGAGTTGCGAGCACGGTAGCGGCTTTGGAATGCACGTGCATTAGGCATCGCGCATGGGGGCAGAGCCTGTGAATCGATCCATGTAAACCCCAAGCAGTTGGGTCAGGGGCCTCGGGACCCCCCATCGCCGAAGGATCATTGGCATCGAGCAAAATGAGGTCAGAGGCTTTGATACGCCCGAAATGGACTTGGTTGGGGTTCATTAAAAACTGGGTCCCCGTGCCATCTACAGCGAGACTAAAGTGATTGGCAACGGCCTCATTCATATCCAAACGTTCTGCCCAACGAAATGTAGCGGCCATATCTTGGCGTTGAGTCTCTAGGTCGCGATCTGCCTTTATCGTTTCAACCGTATTCGGCATTTTCTATCTCCTCTGATCGCACCAATGGTCTCGGCCTGAGTATTTGGCAAGTGAACGCCTATTGAGGGTTTTATAGTTTTAGTTTGCGGCTTTGTCTACCTTTATAAGGCGGCAGGTCGCTGGGGCATAAAGCGGATGGCGAGGGCGGCCCTGTTGCGTGACGCCCAGACAGTAAAGTTCTGTCATCCAGGTTAGGGCATACTGATCTCGCCCATGCAATCTGCCTCCGTTCCCCCAAGCGGCAACCACAGGCTCCGTGCCTTGACACAGTTTTTTAATCCAATAATTATTTCGGGGCCCCACTGGGTCTTGAGCCGTGCTTAATTCTCTAGGGTGTCGGCTTCGCCATGCAAAAAGGTTGATAACTGTTACCGCGGAAAATCCCCAGTCACTGCAAAACCCCATGATCCTACGTAGGGTAGGGTCGTCAGTCTTAGCATCTGCGGTGGAGGGGTTGAGACCCACAAAGACGATCTCAGGGCCATCATCCCAACGTCGTTTCAGCCAGTATCGATAGCCCTTGCAGCGTGATAACCCAGCGCTACCTTGCACGGCTCACAAACCCGAGTATTTCAATAATTTCAAAGGCCACTGTAAATCTCCCTCTATAGATAAGTTCCCGTTGGTTAAGTACCTTGCTAGTCAAAGTTTGAAATGTGCTGAGGACAATTATGAAACAGATTGTTGATGGTTTTTACAGCGCCATAAAATCTGGGGACAACGAGCGTTTGTGGGCATTGATTCACGATGATTTTACACTTGTGTGTCCAACACGCGATCACATCCTTTCGGGGGTGTATCAAGGAAAGTCACGTTTTTTTGAGGAGGTTCTACCTCGGGTCTTTGGTTGCGTTGACCCTGAGCAAATTGTTTTCTGCAACGAGCATCGCATTCTCTGTGCAGATGGGGCTACCGTCGTCGCGTTGGCGATCAATGAAGGAAGAGCGCGCTCCGGTGAATACTATGACCAGGCTTATCTTCATATTTTTAAATGCGTTGGGGGACAGGTTTTAACGTTAATCGAGGGTTTTGATACGGCCCTCGCCAACCGAGCGCTGTGGGGTAACACCGCAGCGTTACCGGCAGATCAGAATTTTACAATGGGCAGTCTAGATGCTTTAGGGTTTGTTTAGTTTTGATTTATAGGAGTAATAAACTTCGGTCTCATGGCTTTATTTTCTTGAGTCCGGTGTGTAGTGTTGGGTGCGGGGGAATATAAAAAGAAGATGTGCCGTGAAAGCGACTGATACCAAAAATCCCGAATATTTTCACAAAGTAGTGGACTGCCAGTACGCCTGTCCGGCGCATACGCCGGTGCCCGAATACATCCGCCTGATAGCAGCGGGGCGTTACACCGACGCCTATATGGTGAACTGGGAGTCAAATGTTTTCCCGGGAATCTTGGGGCGCACTTGTGATCGCCCCTGCGAACCTGCTTGTCGCCGCGGGCGCATCGAAGAAGAGGCGGTCGCTATTTGTCGGCTCAAACGCGTGGCCGCCGATAATAAAGATGACGTAAGCCACTTATTACCGACCGTACCGGCAGAGGGTAATGGTAAACGCGTCGCTCTGATTGGAGCAGGGCCGGCCTCGCTGACCGTGGCCAGAGACTTGGCGCCCCTGGGTTATCAGATTGATCTCTATGACGATCAGCCTCTAGGTGGAGGCTTCATGCGCAGTCAAATTCCGGCGTTTCGGCTGCCACCCGAGGTGTTGGATGAAGAGGTCGATTTCATTCTCAACATGGGTATTCGCCAACATTTCCAAACTTATATCTCAAGTCTTAAGTCCGTTTTGCAGCAGGGTTATAACGCCGTATTTATTGGAACGGGCGCCCCTAGAGGAAGCGATTTAGATATTCCTGGTCGCGAGGCTTGTGATGCATCGATTCACGTGGGAATCGATTGGTTGGCATCAGTAGCCTTTGATCATGTCAGCAGCATTGGAAAGCGAGTGCTGGTTCTGGGGGGTGGAAACACGGCCATGGACTGCTGTCGCACCGCCCGACGAGTCGGTGGAGAAGACGTCAAAGTCGTCGTTCGCTCCGAGTTCTCACGAATGAAAGCTTCTGCCTGGGAAATTGAAGATGCGGCGGCTGAAGATATCCCCATCATTAATAATCACGTGCCAAAAGAGTTTGTTCATGAGGACGGCGTTCTCAAAGGTATGCGCTTTACGGTCGTTAATGTCGTATACGACGCGGACGGTAATCGTGAGCTGGTGCCCACAGGTGAAGAGGTATTCTTTGAGGCCGATGACGTCATTATTGCGATTGGTCAGGATAATGCCTTTCCTTGGATTGAGCGCAATGTGGGCATCGAATTTGGAAAGTGGGACATGCCGGTGGTTGATAAAACCACGTTTCAAAGCACCTTGAAAAAAGTGTTTTTTGGTGGCGATGCGGCATTTGGCCCAGAAAATATTATTACCGCCGTTGCTCAAGGGCATCAGGCTGCCATCTCCATCGACCTCTTCTTAAACGGCGAGCGCGTTGAAAACCGCTTGGCGCCCGGAGTGACCTTAGTAAGTCAGAAAATGGGCGTACATGAGTGGAGTTACGACAGCGAAGTCTCTAACGATGATCGTTATCCGGTGCCCCACGTGAGCAAGGAAAAGGCACTCAGAGACCGCAAGCTTGAGGTTGAATTGGGCTTTGATATTGAGGTCGCTTATCAAGAGGCTGAGCGTTGTTTAAATTGCGATGTACAGACGGTTTTCACAACATCCAAATGCATTGAGTGCGACGCCTGTGTCGATATCTGCCCCACAGACTGCATAAATTTTCTTAATAATGATGCTGAACCTGCACTGCGGCAGTCCCTGCGACGTCCCGCAAAACGTGAGGATCAGGATTTGTATGTTTCGAAAACGTTGCCCCAAACAAAACGGGTCATGGTGAAAGACGAAGATGTCTGTCTGCACTGTGGACTCTGTGCTGAACGATGCCCCACGGGTGCATGGGATATGCAACGATTCTTTTATAGCGTTACCAAGGCTGGAAGCTCATGCAAGCAAAGCAGTCCGTCAATGACTTCGTCATAAAATTTGCCAACGTCAACGGCACAGGCTCTGCCAGTGCCAACAGTATGTTTGCGAAAGCAATTTTCCGGATGGGGATTCCGGTGAGTCCTCGCAATATATTTCCCTCTAACATTCAGGGAATGCCAACTTGGTATGAGGTCCGCGTCAGTCAGGATGGTTATTTAGGCCGACGGGGCGGTATCGATATTATGGTTTGCGTAAACCCTCAGAGCATTAAGCGTGATGTGGCTGAGGTGGAGTCTGGAGGATATTTTGTCTACGACTCTACCAAGCCCCTCGATTTACGTTTAATAAGAGATGACGTTAACTATTTTGGCATTCCCTTCACGGATATCTGTTTGCGTGAATACACTGATGCGCGACAACGGCTGCTGTTTAAGAATGTGATTTATGTCGGTGCACTTTCGGCGTTATTAAACATTGATTTTAACGTGCTTAAAGATCTTGTTGCCGATCAATTTAAAGGGAAGGAAAAACTGATAACGCCCAATATCTACGCTCTAGAGTTGGGTTATCAATACGCCGTTACTCACTTTGACTGCCCTATCGGTATCCACTTGGAGCGCGGCCACAAGCTTGCCAAGCACATTGAAGATTTCGACAATATTCTGATGGACGGGAACACTGCAGCGGCTCTAGGTGCGGTCTATGCCGGTGCGACTGTGGCGGCCTGGTATCCCATCACACCCTCGACCTCTGTGGTCGATGCCTTTGACAAATATTGTCGACGTCTGCGCATAGATCCGGGTACCGGCAAGAAAAATTACGCGATTATTCAGGCAGAAGACGAACTGTCTGCACTGGGTATGGTTATTGGCGCCAACTGGAATGGCGCTCGAGCATTTACGGCCACTAGCGGTCCCGGTGTTTCGCTGATGAGTGAGTTCCTTGGCCTTGCGTATTTTGCCGAAGTTCCTACTGTGCTCATCGATGTTCAGCGTGCGGGCCCCTCGACGGGTATGCCAACACGCACTCAGCAGTCTGACGTGTTAATGGCTGCTTATGCTTCCCATGGCGATACTAAACATGTGCTGCTGTTTCCAGCGACGCCTGCAGAATGCTTCAGCATGACGGTAGAGGCGTTTGATCTGGCAGAGCGTTTGCAGACTCCCATCATAATTATGAGCGATCTTGATCTCGGTATGAATGAATGGATGTCCCCACCTTTGGAGTTTGACGCCGACTTTAAATACGATCGGGGCAAGGTTCTCAGCGCGGCGGACCTCGATAATATGGAAGAGCGATTCGGGCGTTACAAGGATGTCGATGGTGACGGTATTCCGTATCGAACATATCCCGGTGTTCACCCTGATAAAGGCGCCTACTTTACCCGGGGAACCTCGCGGGACGAGTACGCGGCCTATACCGAAGATGGCGATGAATATGTCCGTAATATGGATCGCTTGCTAAGAAAGTTTGAGACGGCGAAGAGCCTTGTTCCAGAACCCAAAATCAAGCAGTCAGAAATGGAAACGCGTTACGGCGCCGTATTTTTTGGCACTACCGCATCACCGGCTTACGAAGCGATTGAAATTCTCGAAAAAGAGGGGATTGATCTCGATACCATGCGTATTCGATCGTTTCCTTTTAATCACGAAGTCGAGCAGTTTATAAAAGAGCATGATCGTATCTTCGTTATTGAACAAAATCGTGATGGCCAGATGCGTCGTCTTATGCTGAATGAAACCAGTGTGCCGGCCAAAGAAAAGCTGATTCCCATACTCGAATACAACGGATTGCCTGTAACAGCGCGAAAGATTGCAGGAATGATTCGAAACTATGTGACCCACGGCAATGTCACACCGCTGACGCGGCGCACCGCTGCTGAGGAGATAACTGCATGACATTTGTAAAGCCGGCTTTCCGTCATCCCGACGCGCCCCTTAATGAGCTGGGTCGCTCCAGAAAGGACTACGAGGGTGGCTTATCGACCCTTTGCGCAGGTTGCGGACACGACTCAGTGAGCGCTGCAATTATTGACGCGTGTTTTGAACTCAATATAGAGCCCCATAAAGTCGCTAAGTTATCGGGTATTGGTTGCTCTTCGAAAACCCCTGCTTATTTTTTGTCGGGTTCGCACAGTTTTAACAGTGTTCATGGACGTATGCCCTCAGTAGCTACTGGAGCCAACCTTGCTAACCGTGATCTGATTTACATCGGTATATCGGGAGACGGAGATACTGCCTCCATAGGGCTGGGGCAGTTCGCACACGTTGTACGACGAAACCTCAATATGACCTATATCGTCGAAAATAATGGCTGCTATGGCCTAACAAAAGGCCAAGATTCCGCCACGATGGATACAGGGTCGCCCAATAAAAAAGGCGACATCAACATGTACTCTCCCATCGATCTTGCCCGTCTCGCCATAGAGATCGGTGCGACTTTTGTCGGTCGAAGTTTTTCCGGAGATAAGCAACAACTCATTCCACTTATTAAAGCAGCGATCAGTCATCGCGGTTTCGCATTACTCGATGTGGTATCGCCTTGCGTTACGTTTAATAACCACAGTGAGTCGACCAAGAGTTATGAGTACATGCGCGGTGCCAATACGGATATGCCCGTCGATTTCGTCCCTATGCGTCAAGAAATTACGGCGACCTATGATTCCGGAGCAACCTGTGAAGTCTGCATGCATGATGGTTCAGTCGTGCGTTTGTATAAGCAGGATAATGACTACGATATTGAGGATCGGCAGTCGGCGTTAGAGGCCACCAGCCACTACGCGAAGGAAGGGAAAATTCTCACGGGGTTGCTTTATATCCAGCGAGATAGTGAGGAACTGCATGATGTTCTCGATACCGCACGCCGTCCTCTTAACTCGATGAATGAACAGCAGTTGTGTCCCGGGCCGCGCTTTTTGGACTCGATCAATGCGGGTTTGCGTTGAGTTCTAAGGTTTAATAGAGCGATGGGACCCAATGCATTAAAGAAACGTATCAGTGATGTGCTCGCTTGGTCGGGCTTCGCCGCTATTCTTCTGTGTCTTCTGTCCTTTGTCATGCCCTTGCTCGATGTCTCCGGTGTGATTCACCAGCTCCTTGATACCTATGACGAAGTGAGTAACTGCGGTTCACAGCGTTGCGAAGCTCAACTAAGTATAGATGGATTACCTGAACGTCAGGGGTTGTTGGGCGAAGCGCAGGTTTATCTCGCCGCCTGGCGCTACGAGGCATTCTTGATTTGGTTGGGTGTTGGTATTTTCCAGAGCTTCTTTATTCGATCGTTTCGACTGTTACCCTGGCGGCCGGTTATCGTGCGTATTGTGACCCGAGTACCGCTTGAAGATATCGATTGATACTTTGGCCGGGCAGATTCTTTCCTGCGGCGAGCCGCTGTTTATACGGGCGCTTAACTTGTGACGCCTTGGCTCGCCGCCCTTTAAAGCGCGCTTCACTGAGCAACCCCACTCGCGGCGGTTTTTGTTCTAAGTCGGCAAGGCGTGGAGGCGTCTAAATTCAACTGAGTCTGTGCTGCGCCTAAATATTATTGGCCTGAAGTTTCTCAGATGGGTTTGGCCTGGTGCTTCATACGCATTAAATCTGAGTGGGATACGTACAACAGGTCGGCCACTTTTCGAATTAAATGCTCTTCATACTTGTCGAGATGGTCATCGCTAAAGGCGACCTGCCACATGAGACCAACTAGCTGGCATCTTTCCTCAGGTTCACAGGCGTCTACGATGACTCGGGTAAATTCGTGCAGGGATACCGCATCACTTGATCGTTCGGCAGCCAAACTTTCTAAAGCTGTGAGGCCCTCATCATCGAGATCAAACGTACTGCGCAAAAGTTTTAGGAGTGCGGCGCGTTCTGCGTCACTAAAATCGGCGTCAGCTTTTGCCACCTCAATTAAGAGGGCCGCGGAAGCCAACTGCCTAGCGTCGTTCGTCGCCGCTTCGGGTTCCGCTTGGCTTGCGGAAAATAGCTCTATTATCTTACCAATCATGTCTGAGTCCCCGAATTAGCTATCGGCTAGAGCCTGTTCCTCGGGTGTCATTTCCGCGGGAATAGCCTCAAACAATGGTGTTGATAGGTATCGCTCTCCAGTATCGGGCAGCATAACTAAAATGACTGAACCGGCTTCGGCATCGGCAGCAACTTCCATAGCGGTTGCGAGGGTGGAGCCGCCTGACACGCCGGTGAGTATGCCCTCCTCAGTAGCCAACCTTTTGGCCCAAATCATTCCGTCCTCGGCATCAACCGGACGAACCTCGTCAAAGCCGTTGTGATCAATACTTTCCTGTAGGACTAGGGGAATAAAGTCGGGTGTCCAGCCCTGAATTAGGTGGGGTGACCAGGCGGGGTGACTGCCATTAGGTGAACCGTCGTCGTTGCGATCCTGAGCTTCTCCCGATCCTATCAAGGTCGCTGTATGGGGCTCGGAAAGTATAATTTTGCATTCGGGACGAGCTTTGCGAAGTACCCGCGCGACGCCTGAAACAGTTCCGCCAGTTCCATAGCCTGAGACCCAGTAATCGAGTCGAGAATCGGCAAAATCAGCCACGATCTCAGGGCCTGTTGTCGCCTCATGAATATCTGCATTGGCATTGGATTCAAATTGGGCCGCAAAAAACCAGCCATTATCGGCGGCAAGCTGGCGCGCCTTACGATACATACCAATGCCTTTTTCCGCCTTGGGTGTCAGTACGACTTTGGCACCCAAAAAGCGCATAAGTCGGCGGCGCTCTATTGAGAAACTGTCGGCCATGGTAATTACCAGCGGGTAGCCCCGAGCCGCGCACACCATGGCCAAGCCAATCCCGGTATTTCCCGAGGTGGCTTCGACAACGGTTTGGCCGGGTTTGAGCTGGCCGCTGCGTTCCGCAGCTTCGATAATGTTAAGTGCAAGTCGGTCTTTCACGGAGCCCAGTGGGTTGAAAGACTCAACTTTTACGTAAACCTCTACGTGATCTGGCGCGATGCGATTAAGTTTTACGCAGGGCGTGTCACCGACGGTTCGCGTGATGTCGTCGTAGCGTTGTCCGCGTCCTTGTGTTTGAAAGGTATCGGTCACTGTGGCTCTCCTAAGGCTATGTAGGGATAGTGTCACCCGAGAGCCGAAGCTCGTCCAGTCACTTGTATTCGTATGTGATCGAGAGGGGCTCTTGGGAGGTTTAGGACCCCTCGAAACATAGAAGAAGTTGCCTGTCGGCGAACCTCAGAGTTTCGGGTGTGACAAGTGCATCGGGCTCTCATTTGCTGGCGCTAGACAAGGGCAAGCGCCATTTGTACTAAAGTGACCACTGAGCCCGCCCAAACAAAAGAGCGGATTATCGGTGTCCCCAAAACGTACAACACGAGATAAACCCCCCGCAGGGAAAGCCAGTAGAGGGCGAGGCTGCCAGTATCAATGCCCTCTATTTTGAGGAGTAGGGCAATAGCCAAAAAGGCGGGCAATGATTCCATGTAGTTGGCGGCGGCGCGCTTGGCGCGCTGGGCTAACACTGGCAGCTCTACGGCTTCATCGCGCGCGCCGAGAAGCCATTTTGCCTCTGCAAGGCTGAACACCATCGGCACTAGCCATACATGAATAATTAGTAGTGCCAGCGCAAAAATAATTTCTGTATTCAGCATCGTAAAAGCCTCTCGCTATTTGTTTTCTTTGGTGCTTAAACTAACAGGTAAGCGGTAATTCTGACAGCGAGAAGTTAGGGGGTCGGGTCAGCTGCGCGCAATACTTTGTTCATGCATGGCTCTCAGTAGAGACGGTGAGTCGATGACACTGGTAATGCAGCGAGCGCAAAAATTATCGTGAGCGGTAAGGCCATTAATTAGTCATCGGGGAGGGGTTAGTGAGTTATAAATATTTGGATGCGCTTGTTGTGGGTGCGGGCGTATCAGGCCTCTACCAACTTTATAAACTGCGTGAAGCGGGACTGACCGTCACAGCGGTGGAGTCGGCTCCTGACGTCGGTGGCACTTGGTATTGGAATGCCTATCCGGGGTGCCGTGTTGATTCCCCCGCCAATATCTATCAATACTGGTTTTCGCAGGAACTGCTGGATGATTGGGAGTGGTCTGAGCGCTTCCCCGCTCAGCCTGAAATAAAGCGCTATTTACAGCATGTCGCTAATCGATTTGATCTTTATTCCAGTATCGAGCTGGATACCCGGGTGGTCTCTGCGCACTGGAAAGAGCAGGAGGGTCGTTGGCATGTGACGACTGAAGCCGGTCTTGTCTATGCCGCAAAGTATCTCGTGAGTTGCGTCGGATTGCTGTCAACACCGAAGGTCCTGTCCTTTCCCAATCAGGAGGTGTTTCAGGGGCAGGTTTATCACACCGCAAAGTGGCCACAAGAACCGGTTGATCTTAAGGGTTTACGGGTCGGTGTTATTGGCAACGGTGCGACCGGTATTCAAGTGATTCAAACCCTCGCACCTGAAGTGGCGGAATTAACGTCTTTTCAACGCACACCACAATACGCAGTTCGCATGAAGAATTATGCCGTCGACGAAAAAATCATGGCAGAGTGGCGCGCTGATTACCCTCGTTTAAGTCAGCTCGTCCACAATACTTTTGGGGGTTTTCCTTGGGATCCTGCAGAGGAAGGTCATGCTGCGACACTCACTATAGAGCAGCGTCGTGAGGTTCTCGAGGAGTGTTGGGCAGACGGGTCGTTGCGTATGTTTGTAGGGACCTTTCCAGAAGTCTTGGTAGATCCGGTAATGAATGAGGAAGTTACCGAATTCGTTCGTGAAAAAATTCGCGTTCAAATTAATGACCCTGATTTGGCGCAAAAACTGATCCCGCGTGATCACGGTTATGGGCTGAGGCGTGTGCCTTTAGAAAATGGCTATTACGAAGCCTTTAACCAATCAAATGTGCATCTTGTCGATATTAAGGCGACACCCATAGACGGATTTTCGGAACGGGGCCTTGTAGTAGGAGGTGAAGAATACCCCCTCGATGCCCTAATCATGGCGACGGGTTTCGACGCGGGCACTGGTACCCTCTCGCGCATGGGCGTTGAAGGTCGTGACGGAAAATCGCTTACCGCCTTGTGGCGTGATGACATTCGCACGACCTTGGGGCTACAAGTGCATGGGTTTCCGAACCTTTTTCTTGTTGGGGGTCCACTCTCACCGATAGCGGCTTTTTGCAACGTTCAAACCTGTGCGCAACAACAAGTAGACTGGGTAACGGATGCCATTTTAAATGTCGTGAACGCCGGCAAGTCGACCATGGAGCCCACCGCTGAACGCGAGGAGGAGTGGGTGCAACATCACGACGAAGTGGCCAATGAAACGCTCATGATGACCATTGATTCCTGGTACACAGGTGCCAATATCGAGGGCAAGCAGCGGCGTTTGCTCTCCTATATTGGAGGTGCACACGTTTACCGTGAGCTTTGTGACGAAATTCAAGCGCAGGGTTATCCGGGTTTTAGTATCGAATGATTTTTTCGGCGGGCTCAACAATAGCCCCTTTTGGAGTTAAAGAAGTATGACTTACGATCCTATGAAAGACGACCGACTCGATATGCGCAATCGCGGGCTGTTAGCGGGGTTCGAGGAACCCATGTTATCCCAAGCTGCAGATGTGGCGACGCGGGAGGAAGCGTTAGCCGCTGCAAATACCCCGGAGGCACTTGCTGCTGAGGAGGCAATGTCAGAGTTGTTAGGGATGTTAGACAATGAAGATGTTATGCCTTCAAAGGGTCTAAGAATAACCACTGAGTCATTGGTATCTCACCCAGATGGCAACACCATTAATCTGCAAATTATTCGCCCGGATACCGATGAGATACTGCCCTGTGTTTACTATATTCATGGTGGAGGCATGGCTATTTTGTCGGCTTTGGATCCAAACTATCGGGCTTGGGGTAAGACAATTGCGCACCAGAACCTCTGTGTTGTTATGGTTGATTTTCGCAACTCCCTGCGCCCTTCTTCAGTGGCAGAGGTGGCGCCATATCCTGCTGGGTTGAATGACTGTGTTTCCGGGTATCACTGGGTCACCCAGCAGCAAGGCGCACTGGGTATTGATGGTGATCAAATCATGATTGCCGGTGAAAGTGGGGGCGGCAATTTAGCCATTGCAACTACCATGCGTCTGATTGCTGAAGATGTGTCGGTAAAGCCTGTGGGCCTCTATGCGCTATGTCCTTATATTCTTGGAGCTTGGCCTTCAGAGGCCTGTCCGTCGTCCCTTGAGAATGAAGGTGTGCTGATCAGTGTGGCCAATAATCACCCTACGATGGCATACGGAATTGAGGCCTTGGAAGCGCAAGACCCGATGGCTTGGCCCGGCTTTGCTGCCGAAGCTGACGTCGCAGATTTTCCGCCGACTATGGTCAGTGTTAACGAGTGTGACCCTCTCCGGGACGAGGGTATTGCGTTCTATCGATTGCTCCAACGAGCGGGCGTGTTATCTCAGTGCCGGCAAGCCATGGGTACCGTTCATGCGAACGAGATCTTTGGCGCGTTTATGCCGGATATTTCCCGAATGACGACCCGGGATATGGCGGGCTGGCTCAAGGAATGCAGTCTGGCCAGGTAACAGGGGGTCGTTCGAACCCTTGAGCTAGCTTCTCCGATAAGGCTTACCCTGGAGACCGCTTAGCAGGCGGGTCGCATTGCGGCAGCGCGGGGGCGGCTGACACCGACCCTTGCGATGCTAGGCCGACGTTATCGTCTGAGATCAGTGCGCCGTGTAGCCACCGTCGATGACCATTTCGCTGCCCGTCATATATCGTGACTCATCAGAGGCCAAAAAGAGTACGGCATTGGCAATATCAATGGCTTGTCCAAGATGCCCCATAGGAATGGCGGCAAGAATCTGTTGATGGAATTCCTCAGCGGCGTCACCCATTGCGGTAATACCCTCAGCCACCATCGGGGTTTCAATAAAGCCTGGATGAATGGAGTTGACCCGAATGCCATAGCCCGCCTGAGTGCAATGCAGCGCAGCGGATTTTGTCATGAGTCGAACTGCCCCTTTGCTGGCGTTATAGGCAATGAGTTTTGGATCACCAATGATGCCCTCAATGGATGAAATATTGATGATAGAGCCCCCGGGCTTGGTCATCATTGGCAAGCAGTTTTTCATACCTAAAAATACGCCATCGCTGTTTACGCTGTTGACAGCCCGCCAGTCGGAAAGAGTGGTCTCCTCGATATTGCCGGAGAACGCGACGCCGGCATTGTTGACGAGTATGTCCAGCGATTGACACTCCGCAGCTATCGCATCATGCACCCGTGACCAGTCTGATTCTTGTGTCACATCATGGTGCAGTGCGGTAGCCTGGCCCCCAAAATCACGAATGGTTTGAGCGACACGTTCTGCGGATTCTTGAGAAATGTCAGTCACAAAAACCCGTGCGCCCTCTTCTGCCAGCCGTAAGCTGCTGGCTTCTCCCAAACCTGAACCACCGCCGGTTATTAACGCTGTTTTATTGTTGATGCGCATGAACTCAGTCCCATGTAAACAATACAGTTGGTGATCATGCTGACCCATGGCGGGGATGTTGTCATCAATCCTTGTCATTTTTTGTTGCGATGTTACTTTCTGGTGTCTGGTGTCTGGTGTCTGGTGTCTGGTGTCTGGTGTCTGGTGTCTGGTGTCTGTTTATTTGATGGAGAGTGTCGTCGAGTATTTGTCATGTAAAGACTGCAGGGAACAAACATGAACTTGCTAGCTTTCCGTGGTTGGTTGAATCAGTGGGGTAAAGGCAAGGCTGTGTTACGCGCGCCGTGGCTTGACTCAGTGCGAGCCCATAAGACCTCATCAGGGTAGGTCGGGGTATGCCGAAATCTAATGAGCCGCCGCCGAGCTGGGTAAGCCCTAATTGGGTCATTTTTTTCAGTGGCTTGTCGCTGGTTCTTTTGTTGATTGGTTTGTCACACAAGCCGAGCTCAGAGATTTGTGTGGCAGCGGGCAATGAGTTGTGTCCGGACCTTCTCAAAGCCAATATACGGATAACGCAGTATGCTTCGCAGCGGGCAATAACGTCTGTTTGCGGCGATAACCGCAGTAACGCCTGTGCCATTAGAAGGGCTCGCTGGCAGCGCGTGACCTGCGAGGTACATGTACTGACGCCAGTCGATTCGGATGTGCTGCAGCATGAAATGAATCACTGTCGCGGATGGGAGCATCAAGGTGATTCCCCAGCAGCGTATGCGCAACCTTGGGTGCCCAATTGGCGTTTGGTTAAAGCTCGCGGTAGTGTCAGATAGCGGGCAACAGCAGTGAATTTTTATGACGAGTTAGCGAGGTCCCTGAGCAATCAGTTGACTCACTTCACGCGTCAGTGGAATTTCAAACGAAACGGCGGACAGTACTAAAGCATCTCTAGATCGAATCATCCGCGCGTTGGCATAAACTGTGTCTCTGCCTAGGGTGTAGGTGCCGACCACTACGGCGGTGGCTTGGTGATCTTGCACAAGAACCTCAAGG
>ERZ1047821.906-NODE-906-length-19858-cov-6.314296_pt1 | contig 19858 bp, 17 predicted proteins | sample MGYA00383096_ERZ1047821 | MGnify/ENA primary metagenome ERZ1047821 (study PRJEB29581, sample SAMEA5548366) | metagenome | biome: marine; feature: coastal; material: water | depth 25 m | study: Short-term variability in the microbial, nano- and picoplankton... | reverse complement strand
CCAGTCGCCAACGCAGGCATCACTTTCAGCGAAATCTGGTTCATTGGCCAATTCCAAGGCGTGATCAATGCGCAAACACCAATAGGTTCGCGGATGATTTGTGTATCCTCATCACCGGCACGCAGCGGCGTCTCGAAATCAAATTCCTTCAGCGCATTGATGAATGCCTTGATATGCGCCGAGCCTGTGCCAGATTGCTGAACCTTAGCCATATCGATCGGTGCACCCATTTCCATGCTGATCGCTGCAGCCATGTCATCGGACCGGCGCATGTAAACGTCAAGAATGGTCTCCATCAGCTCAACGCGCTCAGCCTTGGATGACAGGCGCCAGTTGGTAAACGCCGCCTTGGCTGCTGCTACAGCGGCATCTGTGTCAGCTTGGCCACCGAGAGATATCGTTGCGCAGGCTTCCTCGGTTGAGGGATCAATGACCGCAAAGTCGCGGCCATTGCTTGGTGCGACCCAAGTGCCATTGATGTAGAATTTGCGTGCGTCTTGCATGATCTTTTCCATTCAAATTAGTGCCCTGTACCGACATGGATCGACCAATGGAACAGAGGTGGGAATTAAAGGGCGTATTCAGGGAAACCAACAGTTGATGCCAGAGAACCCGAGCCTTACATCGTGACATAGGAGAGCATTCGACCATGTGCAATGCCAATGGCAGCCAAGGGTGAAAATCTCTGATGCACATTTTTGGAAAATGGCATCCCGTAGGGGAATCGAACCCCTCTTTCCAGGTTGAAAACCTGGCGTCCTAACCGATAGACGAACGGGACGCGCTTAGCGTGAGGCGGTATTTAGGAAAAGCTGCGCCTTTGCGCAAGCGAAAAACACGCCGCAAATGAAGATTTTTTGGATCAGGTGTATTCCAAGGAAATCAGGCTTTCGCAGCGTCTTCCAAGCGCAGTTGTGCCGATGTACGGCCACCCCAAGTGTTTAAATCCAACCTGCCAGCTAGGTGAAATCGTTGTCCATTGTGGTTTTGCAAGCTGGGGCCCAATTCGGTATCAAATGCGCCAAATGCAATCGCGTCTAATCTTGGGCCAGTGCCGTCAGAAAAGCTGATTTTTAAGTGGTTTGCCCCGACTTTCTTAGCGAAATTGATCTGCATGTCAGGAAAAACAAACCGCGGTGCAGCGGCAGATGCCCCAAATGGACCAGCGTTTTCAAGCTGATCAATCATCTCAACCGAAGCAGCCGCAGGCATCAATATACCGTCAAGCTTTAGGTCTGTAGCGCCTAGTTCCGAGGCCCCCTGTTTGGCCAATAGCTCAGACAACCGCGTCATAGCCTCATCCAGCTTGTCGCGCGCAACGGTCAGGCCAGCGGCCATCTTATGTCCGCCGCCCTTAAGCAGCAGGCCCTCTTGTACTAGACGATGAATTTGCGCGCCCAAATCGATGCCCGAGACCGAGCGACCTGATCCTTTGCCCTCGTCCCCCTCGAGCCCGATGACAATCGCGGGGCGATTTGTATTTTCTTTCAGATGAGACGCGACAATACCCACGACACCGGGATGCCACCCTTCGCCAGCGGCCCAAACAAGCGGGGCGTCAAGACCACGATCTTCTGCTTGTTCCTGTGCAGCCAAACGGACTTGATCTTCAACTGCCCGTCGCTCGGCGTTTAATTCATCAAGCTTCTGAGCGATGGAAAGGGCCTCGGCTGGGTCATGTGTCGACAACAACCGTGCGCCCAAGTCTGACTTGCCAATGCGCCCTCCTGCATTCACACGCGGGCCGAACATGAAGCCCAGTGTCTGGCTGGATGGCGCTTTGTCGAGTTTTGTGACATCCGCCAATGCTGCCAGTCCGGGTCGTTGGCGACGTGCCATTACCCGCAAACCTTGTCTCACAAAGGCGCGGTTTACACCAATCAGAGGCGCGACATCTGCAACTGTCGCAAGCGCCACTAGGTCAAGCATCGCGATCAAGTCTGGACCTTGTGTGCCAGCCTCACGCATTTGGCGGCCAGCCTCAACCAGCACCAAGAACACAACCGCCGCTGCACAGAGATGCGCAAGATCGCCGGTTTCGTCCTGCCGGTTCGGGTTCACGACGGCAAGGGCAGGCGGCAAGGTCTCGCCGCCCAAGTGGTGATCGAGCACGAGTACATCAGCATTTGAAGCGGCTGCGATCGGTTCGTGTGAAAGGGTTCCACAGTCGACACAGATGATCAGGTCATGCGATGCGGCCAATTTTTCCATCGCTGGAATGTTGGGGCCGTATCCTTCTGATATCCGATCCGGCACATAGAGCGTTGTGCGCTGGCCAAGTTGCCTAAGCCAATCAACCAACAACGCAGCCGAGCTGCCGCCGTCTACGTCATAATCCGCGAAAATGGCGATCTTCTCAGACGCGGTCACGGCTTCCAGCAATCGCTTCGCGGCCTTTTCTACGTCCTTCACCGAACGCGGATCGGGTAGCAAGTCTTTCAATGTCGGGGACAGGAATGCGTCAACGTCTGGCGCCTCAACGTCGCGCTTGGCGAGTATTTGGCAGAGGGCCGCTGAAAGCCCGGTCTGTTGCTCCAAGGCCTCGGCCTTGCGTTGTTGGTCGGGCGCTGGACCAATCCAGCGCCGTCCCGTTAGTGATGCCTCAACCCCGAGGTACGACAAATCGATACCTTAACGTGGGTTCCGGTAAACCATGCGACGGACAGAGCCGGTTTTTGAACGCATTAGGATGGTTTCCGTGGTCAAGTATCCAACTTCGCGCTTAATGCCTGCAACCAACGACCCGTCGGTGACACCCGTCGCTGCGAAAATCACATGCTCGGTCACCATTTCGTCGCGCGCATAAATGCGGTCTAGATCCGTGATGCCGGCTTTTGCAGCGCGGCCGCGCTCGTCGTCGTTGCGAAACAACAGACGGCCATAGATCTGACCGCCCATGCATTTCAAAGCCGATGCTGCAAGAACGCCTTCGGGCGCTCCGCCTTGTCCCATGTACATGTCGATGCCTGTGACGTCTGGTTCCGCGCAGTGCATAACGCCAGCAACGTCACCGTCTGTGATAAGGCGGATCGCAGCGCCGGTTGCGCGTACTTCTTCGATCATTTCTTGATGGCGCGGACGCTCAAGAATGCAAACCGTTATATCTGAGGCTTTGCAGCCCTTTGCAGCCGCAAGCGCTGAAACACGCTCGGTTGGGGTCATGTCCAGTGTAACAACACCTTCGTCATAGCCCGGTCCAATCGCCAGTTTGTCCATGTAAGTGTCAGGCGCATGCAGCATCGAACCGCGCGGGCCCATGGCAATCACAGCCAGTGCGTTTGGCATGTCTTTTGCAGTAAGCGTGGTGCCTTCAAGCGGATCCAACGCGATATCAACGCCCGGACCAGTTCCAGAGCCGACTTCCTCGCCGATATAGAGCATCGGTGCCTCGTCGCGTTCACCCTCGCCGATAACAACGACGCCTTGGATGTCCAGCATGTTCAGCTGAGTGCGCATCGCATCAACGGCTGCCTGATCTGCTGCTTTTTCGTCCCCGCGGCCAATTAAGTCTGCCGAGGCAATTGCGGCGGCTTCTGAAACACGGGCGAGGCCGAGTGAAAGCATACGGTCGTTGAAATCTTGTTTTGTGGCCATGGAAAACGTCCTTAAAGATAATAGATCTTGTCGAGCCTTTCTAAGTCCCGCAACCAAACGACACAAGAGAAGCTAGGCTCTCGAAAGGGGGTAAATTTAGCAATTTTTGACGAAAATGCACTTCAGTCGCAAAACGAGGCGACCCAAGTGCATTTGATTTCGTAAATCAGACGTCTTCAATCCGCAGCGCAACGGGCTGGCCGTTGACGAAACCAGTTTGCGGTAGGCTATCAACGGCTTGGGACAATGCATCCCATGTGCATGCATGTGTGACAATCAAAACCGGTGCGATATTGTCGTCATGGCGCGATTGGCTCATCCGATCTATCGAAACTCCAGCGTCCCCAAGTGCTGACGCAACGGCTGCAAGCGCACCCGGTTTGTCATGCAAATCCATCCGAATGTAATAGGGTGTTGCAGCGGTGCTCATGGTTGAGCGTGCTTGTGCTAGGCTGGAAGCTGGTTGCCCGAATGTAGATATGCGGAAACCACGGGCGATATCACAAACGTCACCCATCACGGCACTGGCCGTCGGGCCTTCGCCTGCACCTGCGCCGCGCATCACAATTTGCCCGACCGAGTCACCTTCGATGACGATCATGTTCGTGCCACCTTCCAATTGACCCAAGGGCGAATTCGCCGGAACCAGACATGGTGCCATGCTTTGCGACAGGCCGTCTTCCGTCATCTTTGCAGTGCCGAGAAGTTTGATACGATAGCCCATTTCGGCCGCGTGATGGATGTCTTCGATTTTAATACGGTTGATACCTTCAAGATAGACCGAGTCGAAATCTACCTTGGTGCCAAACGCAATCGATGACAAAAGCGACAGTTTGTGGGCTGCATCAATGCCGCCGACGTCTAAGTTTGGGTCAGCCTCAAGAAAACCCAGTGCGTCGGCCTCTTTGAAGACTTCCTCATAGGGTAGGCCAGCATTTTCCATGCGGGTCAGTATGTAATTACAAGTACCGTTCATCACGCCCCTAACGCGCGAAAACTCGTTCCCAGCAAGACCTTCAGTTAGGGCCTTAATCACTGGAATACCACCTGCAACGGCGGCCTCAAATCTGATGACCGCGCCTTTGGATTCGGCAAGTTCTGCCAAGGCTTGACCGTGATGAGCCAACATTGCTTTGTTGGCTGTCACAACGTCTTTGCCCGCGTTTAGCGCCGCCTCGGTTGAGGCCTTTGCGGGACCATCGCTGCCGCCCATAAGCTCAACGTAAACGTCTACGTCGTCACGCTGTGCCAAGGATACCGGATCGTCTTCCCATGCGTATCCAGACAGATCGACACCCCGATCCTTGTCGCGATTACGCGCTGAAACTGCTGTGATCGCAAGCTTTTTGCCGGTGCGCGTCTGAAGCCGCGCCCCGTGCGCTTCGATGATTTTGATAACGCCAACACCAACGGTCCCCAGACCTGCGATGCCCATTCTTAGGGTGTCTGACATTTGGGGACTCCTTCGCTGAAATGTCTGTTTGGGTGGGTGTAGCGAGTTCTATATCGGGCCGCAACACGCCGCAGAAAGATCGACTAGTTAAACAATGATCCGATACGTGCCCACAGTCCCGCCGTACGACCATCAAGCTCTGAAATCACGTTCTGACCTGATGTGCTGACATCTGAAACACCTTGTTGCTCAAGCGCCACGAGCTTTGGATAGCTGGCAGCTTGGCTCGTTGCAGAAATTTCTTGATCAAGGGACGGCATCTCAGAGCATCCAGCAACAAACACAACGGCAACAAATAATCTACGCATAAGGGATTCCCTGAAATTCAGGCCACATAATCAGCTTGCGGACAATCTCGCAAGGAAGGCTAGGATTTGAACGCGCGTTCAGTTAACAAAAGCTATGGCACGCACATCAGGCAGTCACGCGGGCATTACAGGCCCAAAGGTGCGGCAAGCAGCGCTTAAGTTGTTTGCGCAAAACGGCTATGCCGCCGTTTCCATGCGCCAAATTGCTGCCGAAGTCGGCGTTCAGGCAGGGGCATTGTATAATTACACTCCGGACAAGCAGTCCTTGCTGTTTGATTTGCTAAAAGGGCACATGGACGACTTGCTGGCGGCGCGGGCTAAACAAAGGTCGGATGCAGACGCTCAGTCAAAGCTGCAAGACTTTGTCCGTTTTCACATTCGCTTTCACAATGCACGCGGAGATGCGGTCTTTATTTCTTACATGGAACTGCGCAATCTCACGTCTGACAACTTCCAAGTCATTGAGGCAATGCGGCGCAAATACGAATCCGATTTGCAAGAAATTCTCGATCAAGGTGTGCGCGAAGGCGTGTTCTACTTGGCTGATGCCAAGATATCGTCGTTGGCCGTTATCGCTATGCTGACAGGCGTCAATACTTGGTATCGCGATGATGGACGCCTATCCCTCGCGCAGGTTGAAGAGATATACCTCGGCATGGTGATGAACGCTGTTGCGCGGTCGTGACAGACTGATACACCGTCTGGACACCTGACAAATGGATAGCGCCAAATGACCGACGAAGTTCTTATGACTGTGCAAGCATCTCCGGCACGCAAGTATTTCGGGGCAGGCACATTGGCGCTGCTCGGATTTTTGATGGTCTATCTTGGCGTCTCGCTTCAAGGCGAATTCGCCAGTCGTGCGATTCTGACATTGGGCGGTGCGTTTATGCTTTGGGCGACAGGCCGCCTATTGGCGGCGTCGTCACAAAACATAGAGCTGACAAATGATGAACTGCGCGAAAGCTCTGGTCGTGTGTTGGCGCACCTTGACGGCATTGAAAAGGTCGATCGCGGCACGTTCGCGTTTAAGCCTTCGCACGGCTTTATTGTCATTTTGAAGGAACCCCATTCGCGCGTTTGGAGTCCGGGTATGTGGTGGCGTTTCGGGCGTCGCTTGGGCGTTGGGGGTGTGACCAATGGTGGTCAGAACAAAGCGATGGCTGAAATGATGACCATGCTGATTGCCACGAAGGACAGCAACGGCGGTTGATATTCCGCAGTTGGTTTTGCAAAAGCCCTGTCCTCACGGAGCGGTCAAAACCAGCCATAAACTGATTGCTAAACCCGAACGCTAAAATCTCGCGAATAATTGTCTGGGAATTATCAGGGAATCGACTAGGGTCGACTAAGTGCACAATTTTTTGGCACTTTTAAAACTTACGTATCAAAGGGATATCGAGGGGAAACGATGAAACCTGTGAACGAACCTAGTTTTCGCGAAAGCGTAGATCTCATGTTTAATAGGGCCGTGGCCTTAATGGACCTTCCACCTGGCCTTGAAGAAAAAATTCGGGTTTGCAACGCAACATATACCGTGCGTTTCGGCGTACGACTTCGCGGAAAAATCCAAACATTCACGGGTTATCGCGCCGTGCATTCCGAACATATGGAGCCTGTAAAAGGCGGTATCCGTTTCGCAATGGGCGTTGATCAGGATGAGGTCGAGGCGCTCGCTGCGCTGATGACCTATAAATGTGCGTTGGTTGAGGCCCCGTTTGGTGGTTCAAAGGGTGGTCTTCGCATCGATCCCCGCCAATATGACGAACATGAACTTGAACTGATTACCCGCCGTTTCGCGTATGAACTGATCAAGCGAGATTTGATCAATCCATCTCAGAACGTCCCAGCCCCAGACATGGGTACAGGGGAACGTGAGATGGCGTGGATTGCCGATCAATATGCGCGGATGAACACTACAGATATCAACGCCAAGGCTTGTGTCACTGGCAAACCGCTAAACAGCGGCGGTATATCTGGTCGGGTTGAGGCAACGGGCAGGGGCGTTCAATACGCACTGCAAGAGTTCTTTCGCCACCCTGAGGACGTTAAGAAGGCTAAGCTATCCGGCTCGTTAGACGGCAAGCGCGTCATTGTTCAGGGTCTTGGTAACGTGGGTTATCATGCTGCCAAGTTCCTACAAGAGGAAGACGGTTGCATTATTACTGGCATTATCGAACGCGACGGTGCCTTGTTCAATGAAAGCGGCCTAGATGTAGGAGCCGTTCACGAATGGCTTACACGTCACGGAGGCGTTGCAGGTTACCCTGATGCCACCTGCCATGCGGATGGTGCAAAAGTTCTCGAAGAAAGCTGTGATATTTTGATCCCTGCCGCCCTTGAAGGTGTGATCAACATGGGCAACGCAGAACGAATTCAGGCGCCACTGATCATTGAAGCAGCGAATGGTCCGGTCACGGCTGGTGCGGACAAAATCTTGCGGGAGAAAGGCACAGTTATCATACCTGATATGTATGCAAACGCAGGTGGTGTGACTGTTTCGTACTTCGAATGGGTGAAGAACCTTAGCCATATCCGTTTTGGTCGCATGCAGCGTCGTCAGGAAGAAGCGCGTCATGATTTGATCATACGAGAGCTTGAGCGGCTGGATCATCATCTTGGCGATGGCTGGTCCATGTCGCCGAACTTTAAGGAGAAATACCTTAAAGGCGCGGATGAGTTGCAACTGGTGCGCTCGGGTCTCGATGACACCATGCGAACCGCCTATCAGGCAATGCGGAAAATTTGGCATGAACGTGATGATGTCGAAGATCTGCGGACAGCCGCCTACATAGGTGCCATCGAAAAAGTGGCGTCATCCTATCGGGCAAAGGGGCTATAGGCCTATATGACCGGAACCAAAGTCCCGTTTTCATGTGACTGCGGTCAAGTTCACGGAACCATCAATGAGGTTGCCCCAAATCGGGGCAACCTTGTGACATGCTACTGCAAGTCTTGCCAAACCGCAGCGCAGATTTTGGGCGCAACACAAGCGTTAGACGCGCACGGTGGAACTGCGGTCTTTCAAACTGTTCCGTCAAAAATCACATTTGTTGCGGGGGCAGATCAACTCGCATGTCTTCGCCTGTCGCCCAAAGGCCTACTGCGCTGGTATGCTGCGTGTTGCGATGCGCCGCTATTTACAATGCCCGACGCTAAGTGGTTCGCGATTGCAGGATTGAACATGGCGCGGATAGATGACGCGGACAAAGGTGTGTTCGGGAAGCCAATCGCCTTTCACTCAACCAAAAGCGCCCGAAATCCAACTTCAGACCTAAAAGATCATGGTCTAAAGCGAGCTTTCATCCGATTGACATGGCGCGCCCTGAAAGCATTCGTGCGTCGCGACAGTGGAAGTCCGTTTTTCACGGAGCGGGGCAAAATTGCGGTTACACCTCGGGTGCTGACGCTTGAAGAGCGAAAAGCGGCTATGCCCGACTGACTCTTTTGGCGACACGTTTTTGCAAAATGCTGTCGCTTTATGCGCAGTCGGCGAAACCTACGCATTGCAGTCTGAGTTAAGACTTGGTTCATTTGGGTCAGGCAAAGGGAGATTAAACATGCGTTTTTCCGCGCTTCGCGTGCTGAAAGAAGGTCTGGCCGGCAACAAAGGCTGGACCGCCCATTGGCGCGACCCCGAACCAAAAGCAGAATACGACGCGATCATTATTGGTGGCGGGGGGCATGGTCTGTCGACCGCTTACTATTTGGCTAAAAACCACGGCATGACCAATATCGCCGTTCTGGAAAAAGGATATCTTGGCGGTGGCAACGTGGGGCGAAATACCACCATCGTTCGCGCCAACTATTTCCTTGATGGCAATACAGAATTCTACAGTCATTCGCTGAAGCTCTGGGAAAACCTTGAGATCGATCTCAATTACAACGTGATGCATTCGCAACGTGGGTTGATCAACCTGTTCCACTCAGACGGCCAACGTGATGCCTTTGCCCGTCGCGGCAACGCGATGATCAACCAAGGGGATGACGCAGTTCTACTGGACCGTGAAGGCGTGCGAAAATATCTGCCCTACCTCGATTTCGACAACGCCCGCTTTCCAATCTACGGTGGTTTGCTCCACCCTCGCGGAGGCACAGCCCGCCATGATGCGGTGGCCTGGGGATATGCGCGGGGGGCTGACCAACGCGGCGTTGACCTGATCCAAAACTGCGAAGTCACCGGCATCGACATTGAAAGCGGCAAGGTTACAGGCGTGCAAACCACGCGGGGTGCGATCAAGGCCAAGAAAGTCGCGATGGTTGTCGCTGGACGCACCAGCCAAGTTGCGGCGATGGCAGGAATGCGTGTGCCTGTTGAAAGCACAGTATTACAAGCGTTTGTGACCGAAGGGCTGAAGCCAGTCATCGACCACGTTGTCAGCTTCGGCATGGGCCATTTCTACATCAGCCAATCCGACAAAGGCGGCCTAGTGTTCGGCGGAGACGTGGATTTCTATGCCTCATATGCCCAGCGCGGCAATCTGCCGATGAAGGAACACGTGATGGAGGCGGGCATGACCCTGATGCCCATGATTGGCAAAGCCAAGGTGTTGCGCTCTTGGGGTGGGATTATGGACATGTCACCAGACGGATCCCCGACGATTGATAAGACGCATGTCGACGGGCTGTTCCTAAACTGCGGTTGGAACTACGGCGGCTTTAAAGCCGTGCCAGCTTCGGGTTGGGCAGCGGCGCATCTTATGGCCACCGGAAACCATCACGATACTGCCACCAAATTTCTGCTTAGCCGCTTTGAGACAGGTTACAACCTGCTCGACGAAGAAGGCACCGGCAGCCAACACAACTTGCATTAAGGAGCGCGGCGATGAGAATTACCTGTCCACATTGCGGCGAACGCGATCGGCGCGAATTTTACTATGTAGGCGACGCGCTGGCGATTAACCGACCCGCACCAGATGCGGGTGCGCAAGCATGGAATGACTACGTCCATAACCGCGATAACCCTGCAGGGGTTACCCGTGATCTTTGGTACCACGAAAGCGGTTGTTCAGCGTGGATCGTCGTGACCCGCAATACGATTACGCATGAGATCACCGCAACCCACCTGGCCGCAGACGCGAAGGAGGGCCGGTTATGAGGATTGACGGAAAAGGCCTGATAGATCGCACGCATCGCATCTCATTCAGTTTCGACGGCCAACAAATCAGTGGCTACGCGGGGGACACAGTCGCCTCGGCGCTTCTGGCCAATGACATTCGCCTAATGGGGCGCTCGTTTAAGTATCACCGCCCTCGGGGTGTGTTGACCGCAGGGTCCGAGGAACCAAACGCTCTGATGACCATCGGCAGCGGTGCCAAGCAAGACCCGAATGTGCGTGCCACGGTGCAGGAAATCTACAACGGGCTTGAAGTGCGCAGCCAGAATGCATGGCCGTCGCTTGGCTTTGATGCATTGGCGGTCAACAACCTGTTGTCGCCTTTCTTTGGCGCTGGTTTCTATTACAAAATGATGATGTGGCCAAAACCTTTGTGGGAGAAGTTTTACGAGCCTCTGATCCGCCGCGCAGCGGGTCTGGGCGGTCTTTCGGTTGAGAACAACGTGGATAATTACGAACGCGCGTGGGCGCATTGTGAGTTGCTTGTAATAGGGGCCGGACCGACAGGACTTATGGCGGCGTTGACCGCGGCCAAGTCGGGGTTGGACGTGATACTTGCGGATGAAGGCAGCATTTTGGGCGGCCGCTTGAACGCCGAAACGCACGAAGTCGATGGCATGTCCGGTCAAGATTGGGCGGCCAAAATGGCGGCCGACTTACAAGAGATGGAAAACGTCCGTGTGATGACGCGCACGACCGTCACTGGCGCCTATGACCAAGGCACATATGGCGCGCTTGAGCGTGTGTCCCATCATGGGAATACAGCCGAAAATATGCCACTTGAATGCTTTTGGCGCATCGTTGCCAAGCGCACAATCCTTGCCGCTGGTGCACTAGAGCGCCCGATAGCGTTTCGCAACAACGACCGTCCAGGCGTTATGAACGCTGGTGCTGTTCGTAGTTACCTCAACCGTTGGGGCGTGGCGGCGGGCAAGAATGTCGCTGTCTTTGGAAATAACGATAACGCCCACCGAACGGCTCACGATCTACGCGCTGCTGGCGTCAATGTCGTGGCACTGATTGATAGCCGGAATGATGCGCAAACGGATGGTGATTTCCGCGTGATTTCCGGCGGACAGGTCACAGACACAACCGGCTCTCAAGGCCTCAGTAGCGTGACCGTGAAGCACTCTGGTGGTTCTGAGACGCTGAATGTCGATTGCCTCGCCGTTTCTGGAGGCTGGAATCCTTCGGTTCATTTGGCGTGCCACACCAACGGACGACCGGATTGGAGTGACGCAATCGCCGCGTTTGTTCCTCAGTCGAACATGGTGCCCGGGTTGTCGGCCGCGGGAGCTTGCAATGGCGACTTCTCGACGGTTGCTTGTCTACAAGCGGGTATCAACGCCGCGAACGAAGCGCTGGGCGAGCTTGGCAAGAAGTCAGTCGATCAATCCTCACCGAAAGCCGAGGACGGCGCCTACAACATCAGTCCGCTTTGGACCGTACCGCACAAGGGGCGCGCTTGGTTAGATTTCCAGAACGACGTGACAGCCAAAGACATAAAGCAAGCGGCCAAGGAAAACTTCCGCTCGGTCGAGCATATGAAGCGCTTCACCACGCAGGGCATGGCAACAGATCAGGGTAAAAACTCAAACGTAGGTGCACTCGCAATTTTGGCCGATGCCACAGGACGTTCCATCCCTGAGACCGGCACGACCACCTTCAGGCCCCCTTACACTCCTGTGTCTATTGCCGCGATGGGCGCTGGGGCGCAGGGTGAGGGATTTGCGCCTAAGCGTTTCATGACCTCTCATACTGCGACCGTTGAAAGAAATGCGCCGATGATCGAAGCAGGTCTTTGGTATCGTCCCAGCTACTTTCCGCACGCGGGTGAAACGACTTGGCGCGAAAGCTGCGACCGAGAGGTTGGCTATGTGCGCAATGCAGTTGGTGTCGCTGATGTTTCGACCCTCGGTAAGATTGATATTCAGGGTAAGGGCGTTGGCGAATTCCTTGATTTTGTTTACACAAACATGTTTTCGACCCTCAAGAACGGCAAGGTTCGTTATGGGCTTATGCTGCGCGAAGACGGTCACGTGATGGACGACGGAACCACCGCACGACTTGGCGAAAACCACTTTGTGATGACAACCACCACTGCGGCAGCGGGCCCTGTGATGCGCCACCTTGAATTTGTGCGCCAATGTTTGCGCCCTAACCTTGAGGTGAACCTGATCTCAACAACCGAGCAATGGGCGCAATTTGCGGTTGCTGGTCCCAAGTCGCGTGAGCTTTTGGATGATCTGATTGACGATCCGATCAATAACGAGACCTTCCCATTCATGGGATGTGGGGACATCTCTATCGGTGACGTCCAAGGCCGCCTGTTCCGCATCTCGTTTTCTGGCGAGCACGCCTATGAAATTGCAGTTCCGTCACGCTATGGCGATGCGTTGTTCCGAGAGCTTGTGAAACGCGCAGAGGCGATGGGCGGCGGTGCCTATGGTATGGAGGCGCTGAACGCCTTGCGGATTGAAAAGGGCTTTATCACCCACGCCGAAATCCACGGCCGTATCACTGCAGATGACATTGGCATGGGCAAAATGGTGTCGGTCAAAAAGGACTGCATTGGCAAGACTGCCAGCGAACGTCCGGGTCTATCTGGTGAGCATCGCGAACAGCTTGTTGGTTTGAAACCATTAGACAAATCCAAAGAACTTACCGGAGGCGCACATTTGTTTGAGCGTACCGCCGAAGCCACTAGGGTCAACGATCAAGGCTACACAACCTCAGTTGCCTATTCGCTGGATCTTGGCTGCTGGTTAGCACAAGGCTTCTTGAAAAACGGATTAGCGCGGCACGGCGAAGTTGTGCGGCTAGTTGATCACCTCCGCGACAAAGAAATCCTGTGCGAGGTTTGCCACCCAGTCTTCTTGGACCCTGAAGGAGGGCGTGCACGTGGTTGAATTAATTGCAAAAACTGCCTGTGAAGGTATGCTTCCTATCACTCATGGGTCCGTTACTTTAAGCGAGGTTACACCGAATCGCGTAACGTCAGTATCGGCGTACAAAGGACAAGAAAAAGCACTGTCCATGGCGCTTACAACGTCAAACGGCATCGCAATGCCGGCCCCAAACCGAAGCACTGGCGGTGTGAAGCTCCGCGCAATTTGGGTTGGCCCAAATCAGGCATTCTTTGTGGGCGAAAAGCTTTCGGGTGACTTAAGCGGACTGGCCAGTGTGACAGATCAAAGCGATGCATGGGCAATTGTCCGGCTTGAGGGCGTGCATGCGTTGGATGTTCTAACGCGACTGACCCCCATCGACCTACGGCCCTCGGTCTTTAAAAAGGGTCATACCGCTAAAACCGACTTGATGCATATGATGGCCTCGATCACCAAAACCGGTGCGAACGCATTTGAAATCATGGTGTTCCGGTCTATGGCAGAGACACTCGTGCATGACCTTACGACCGCAATGACCAGCGTTTCTGCGCGTGATATTGCTTAACAATGCCCTAAAAGGTGACATGAACCGGCCGATGCCGTAAGGCTGTCGTCGATATTCAGAGGTGAACTATGAAGAAGATTCTTGTCCTTGTTGCTGCGTTGTTGGCCTCACCGGTTTATGCGCAAGACAAAGCAGACGTGTGCGAAATGTCTCAAGGCTTTGTTGCGCAGGCTGTTGATGCCCGTGTCGAAGGCATGACCGAGAAAGAAACGAAAAAGCTGATTAAGGCAGGGCTGACTGAAAACGTCCTGATGTGGTCGCTGGTTCTTGGGCCGCTTGTTTCACAGGTCTACGACCTGCCCATGGACAAGATGACACCTGAATTTTCTGAAAAGTTTTTGCAGGCCTGTCTGGACCAGTAAGTTCTGGCCCTTGTCACCGGCGGTTAAAACTCTCAAAACTACAGCATGAGTCTGCCACCCGGATTTTTGGATGAATTGCGAACCCGCACCAGCCTAGCGCAGGTGATCGGTCGCAAAGTCATGTGGGATCAACGCAAGTCCAATCAGGGCAAGGGTGACCTTTGGGCGCCGTGCCCATTCCATCAGGAAAAAACCGCGTCTTTTCATGTGGATGACCGCCAAGGTTACTACTACTGTTTCGGTTGTCACGCCAAGGGCGACGCGATCAGTTTCATACGTGAAACCGAAAATGTTGAGTTCATGGAGGCGATTGAAATTCTGGCAGGCGAAGCCGGGATGCCCATGCCCGCCCGTGATCCCAAAGCGCAAGAAAAGGCAGATCGCAGGACCCAATTGACCGAAGTGATGGAGCAGGCAGTAAAATTCTTTCGCCTTCAACTGAATACAGGCGCGGGTCATGATGCACGCAAATACCTAGCCAAGCGCGGGCTTTCCGACACAACGCAAGAGAAGTTTGGCATCGGCTTTGCCCCTGAAGGTTGGCAAAACCTTTGGGATTACTTGATCGGCAAGTCCATCCCCGAGGACCACATCCTTGCCACCGGATTGGGTAAGCCGTCGACCAAGGGCGGCAAGCCCTATGATACATTTCGCAATCGGATCATGTTCCCGATCCGTGACAGTCGTGGTAAGACTATCGCCTTTGGTGGCCGCGCTATGGACCCAAGCGACAACGCCAAATATCTCAACAGCCCGCAAACCGAGATATTTGACAAGGGTCGCAGTCTCTACAATTTTGCCCCCGCGCGAGAAGCGTCAGGTAAAGGCAATGAGTTGCTTGTCGCTGAAGGCTATATGGACGTTATCGCGCTGTCTGATGCTGGGTTTGGCGCAACCGTCGCCCCTCTTGGCACTGCAATAACCGAGGACCAGTTGCACTTGTTGTGGCGCATGTCTCCCGAGCCGATTATTGCGCTCGACGGCGATACCGCCGGTCTTCGCGCTGCATTCCGTGTCATCGACCTTGCTCTGCCTTTGGTGCAGGCAGGTCAGTCCTTGCGGTTCGCGCTGATGCCAGAGGGCAAGGATCCCGACGATCTTGTGCGCTCAGGTGGCGCCAGCGCCGTGCAGGCCGTCATTGATCAAAGCCTGCCACTGGTTCAACTGCTTTGGCGGCGTGAAACAGAAGGGCAAGTTTTTGACAGCCCAGAACGTAAAGCGTTGCTCGACAAGGTATTGCGAGAGAAAACGGGCCTGATCACCGACCAATCCCTGCGCAAACACTACGACGACGCGCTTTATCAGCTCAAACGAGATAAGTTTTTCCAGCCGCGTCAAAATCGCCAAACCGGCCGATGGGCAGCTCAATCCAAGGCGTTCAATCCAGAAACCAAGGGCTCGTTTTTGGCCACGGGTCAGGACAACGATCAAGAAATACTCCACGAAGCGGTGTTGTTGTCGGTGCTGATTAAAGTGCCAGAAATCATCGTGGACTTTGAACATTTACTAGAAACGCTCGATTTTTACTCAGACCTGCATAGCCTCATGCGCACCATTCTTTTACAGTACGGTCACAACGGCGTTGAAGTTTTAGAAGCCGAAATAAACAATCAATTGGGCGAAGACGCCCTTGCGAAACTTATGTCCGCTCCCCATGTCGCAGTGGTGCCGGCTTTGCGCCGAACGAAAGACCACGATCTCGCGCGTTTGACGGTCGAGGCCGCATTCACGAAGCTCAAAACAAATCGAGGGCACCGACAAGAAATGGCCGAAGCGATGGAAGATATGACCGATCGCCCAACCGAGGCCGTGACGCACAGGGTCAAAGAAGCAACCGAGGCCCGCAATCGTGCGGAACGCAACCATCAGGAAGATAAAGCGGAATACGATCTGGGTCCAAATGGGGCGCCAATCAACCGCGAAGAACGCAACGCATTCGACGAACTGCTTGGTAAGATTCCGTTTACCAAAAGCAGGCACTGACAATTCCGCAATAAAACGGACAGAAATTCCACTCAATTGGGTGCGAATCACTTCACTCTCCTAGTGATTCGTTTTAATCCTGTAGAACCGAATCACTGCCCCCCTCTAGGAGCACCGAATGGCCTCTAAAGATACCGACGATAAGCAGACCAACGACCAGGATGCGGATATCTCTCTTGATATGAGTCAGGCCGCGGTCAAAAAGATGATCGCCGAAGCACGTGAGCGCGGGTATATCACCTACGATCAGCTCAACACTGTGCTGCCGCCGGATCAGGTTTCTTCTGAACAAATCGAAGACGTTATGTCGATGCTTTCCGAAATGGGCATCAACATTATTGAAGATGAAGAAGTCGACGAGGAAGAGCAAAAGTCGACCGCTGTCGTTGAAGTAAACGCCAACAAAGAAGTCGCTTTATCAGCGGGCACAGGCGAAAAGCTTGATCGCACAGACGATCCCGTTCGTATGTATCTACGCGAAATGGGCAGCGTAGAGCTTCTCAGCCGTGAAGGTGAGATTGCGATTGCCAAGCGCATTGAGGCTGGCCGCAATACGATGATCCTTGGGCTTTGCGAAAGCCCCTTGACCTTCCAAGCGATCACTATCTGGCGCGACGAACTTCTGACTGAAGATATTCTTCTGCGCGATGTGATCGACCTTGAAGCGACCTTCGGCAACGTGATGGGCGAAGAGGAAGAGACTACTCCTGTCGTGGCTCCTGTCGCCGCTGGTGCTGGAACCCCAGCCGAAGAAAAGAAGCAAGAGCTCGATGCCGATGGCAACCCGATTGCTGAAGATGACGACGACGATGAGGACGAGGCCGCCAACATGTCGTTGGCTGCGATGGAAGCTGCGCTTAAACCACAGGTTCTTGAGATGCTTGATCGCATCGCTGACGATTATTCCAAGCTTTCTGCCATGCAGGACAGCAGGATTGAAGCGACGCTGAACGAAGATGCCAAGTTCTCGGACAAGCAAGAGGCGACATACCAAGCCCTACGTTCTGAGATCGTCGAACTGGTGAACGAGCTTCACCTACACAACAACCGTATCGAAGCGTTGATTGACCAGCTTTACGGCATCAACCGCCGCATCATGTCCATCGACAGCTCGATGGTGAAGCTGGCTGACCAAGCACGCATCAACCGCCGCGAATTTGTCGAAGCTTATCGCGACCACGAGCTTGATCCAAACTGGATGGAGCGTATGGCCGAAAAGTCTGGCCGTGGTTGGCAGATGTTTATTGAGCGCTCGACGGACAAAGTTGAGGAACTGCGCGCTGAGATGGCCCAAGTTGGTCAGTACATCGGTCTCGATATCTCTGAATTCCGCCGCATCGTCGGTCAGGTTCAGAAGGGCGAAAAAGAGGCTCGTCAGGCAAAGAAAGAAATGGTCGAAGCGAACCTTCGTCTCGTAATTTCGATTGCTAAAAAGTACACGAACCGTGGCCTGCAATTCCTTGATCTTATTCAGGAAGGCAACATTGGCCTGATGAAAGCGGTCGACAAGTTCGAATACCGTCGTGGTTATAAGTTCTCGACCTACGCGACATGGTGGATCCGTCAGGCGATCACTCGTTCGATTGCCGACCAAGCCCGCACCATCCGTATTCCGGTCCACATGATCGAAACGATCAACAAGCTGGTCCGCACTGGCCGCCAGATGTTGCACGAGATTGGCCGCGAGCCGACACCAGAAGAATTGGCTGCCAAGCTGCAAATGGCGCTTGAGAAGGTCCGCAAGGTCATGAAGATCGCCAAAGAGCCGATCAGCCTTGAGACACCAATTGGCGACGAAGAAGATTCACAGCTTGGTGATTTCATCGAGGATAAGAATGCCGTGCTGCCTCTGGACAGCGCTATTCAGGAAAACCTCAAAGAGACGACTACGCGTGTGCTGTCATCGCTTACTCCACGTGAAGAACGTGTGCTTCGCATGCGCTTTGGTATCGGCATGAACACTGACCACACGCTTGAAGAGGTCGGCCAGCAATTCAGCGTGACCCGCGAACGTATCAGGCAGATCGAAGCGAAAGCACTGCGGAAGCTTAAGCACCCAAGCCGAAGTCGGAAGTTGCGAAGCTTCTTGGATCAGTAAAGCCTCTCATAGATCGCGCCCTATTTTGTTAGCCAAAGCTTTGTAAAATAGGGCGTCCCCGTTGTTTTCCGTGGAAAGGGGAACAATCATCCAGTCGCCCTCAATGACGCCATCGATTTGTATTGCAGTGTGCGTATAGTAGTTGTCGTTTTCGAGTATTGAAATCTGTTTAATCTCGTCAAAATTGAATGAAATTGAGGAGAGGAGCCCATTAGGTTCACTGAAGTAGTACACAACTCCAGAGTTTGTTAGTAATACCCCCTCAACTAAAGGATCAAACATCCCCAAGAAGTAAAAGTATTCGACATCTGATGCGCTTGATAAAAGTGAAGCATTTTCAAGATGTTGATGGTGTTTTTTGTCCAAGTTTGAACCAATCGTTACCGCCGTTGGAAGACCGTGAATTGAAACGATAGCGCCAAAGAGAGAGGCGCCTGAAATAGCCACCACGAACACTATGGTTGTTGCTAGAACCACATTTTGCAAAACGCTTCGTTTCGATTTTCTTCTAAAATTAGAAAATCCCGAATAAAAAGCTCTGCCATATAGTGCTATTGTGGCGATATTGATTGCATAACCTATTGGGTTAAGACCAGAACTCCCGATCCAAAAATTTGAAAAAGTATATGTAATTGCCAGAACGGCCATCAATCCTGATCGGAAAAACATTCCAATCGAGAACAGCGCGATTACTGCGACATCAAATAGACTGGTCGTACCGGATACATAGAGACTTAGGCTAAATATTAGTTGGATCGAAGCAACGATCGCAGCAGCTCTAAAAGCAGCGTTGTTTCTTCTAACACTGTCTGCTTCAGTTCTTGCCTCCATGATTAAGCATAACACGAGATGCACCTTGGGTCCATTTTGGCAAATATTTTCAAATGACGGCGTCCCCTACACACCCATCCCACCTCATGCTAAACCTGCTAAAAAGCAGGAGGCACACATGTCCTTATTCTCAAAACTCTTTGGCGGCGGCACGTCCAAGCAAGCAAGCGCCGAGGAATACAACGGCTACAAAATCACCCCAACCCCGGTGAAAGAGTCGCAGGGTTTTCGCATCGCTGCGACGATTGAAAAGGACGGCCAGACGCATGAGATGATCCGCGCTGACACTTATTCGTCCTCTGATACAGCTGAAGAGGCCTCAATTGCCAAGGCTAAGCAGGTCATCGACCAAATGGGCGATCGAATTTTCCAATAGCCTGCGTACGCAGGTGCAACGCCTTCTTAACGGGCGTTCCCGTAAAACATTTCCTGTGCACAAAAACGGTGTTCCATTGATCAACGGCTAGCGAAAGCTCGGATGCCTGAGATCAGCCAGATCACCGCAGATATCGACAGGTGCAGGGGAATACTTCCTCTGATCTATGGCCGGAATACGTCCACTCGGCGGGCCCGCCACTTTTCCAAACCCCTATATGTGTTCCCCTGCCAGGCCATTGCCTGAGTGGGGCGAGACCCTATGCGCACTTGACCGAAATAGCG
>ERZ1047821.903-NODE-903-length-19896-cov-4.632327_pt1 | contig 19896 bp, 16 predicted proteins | sample MGYA00383096_ERZ1047821 | MGnify/ENA primary metagenome ERZ1047821 (study PRJEB29581, sample SAMEA5548366) | metagenome | biome: marine; feature: coastal; material: water | depth 25 m | study: Short-term variability in the microbial, nano- and picoplankton... | reverse complement strand
ATCTCTTCATTTGCTTTTATCGCTTCAGAATTGACTATTAATTTTGAGATTTCTTGAAAATCAACAATATTAACATCAGCCAACAAAGAAGACTCGTCTGTCAACTGTTCGTCAAACAGAAGTACTTCTTTAAACTCATGAAGCTTATATGAACATTCTACTTGATAATCATAACCTTCAACTTTTGGAGGAAAATTAATCTCTTCCGCAAATTCCTGATCACTACCGTCAACAGTTGCAGTCAGTTTATATATGCCTGGAGCGGGAATTAAAATATTTACGAAACCACTATCATTCGTATTAAATGGCCCAAATTTGTCTGTGGAATTGCGATTGGTTAAATAAAATTGTGCTGAAGTATTTTCATCGTCTATTTCGTTACGAAAAATCAAACGAGATACAAAAGTAGGGACCTCCCTATCGGTAAGTTTAGATTTAACAACCTCTATCGAGCCAATTTCAGAATTGCGGTTGGTCGAAAAATACGCATAAGAGGCTGATTCTATAGGGATATATAAAAAATCATCGTAAGTAGATGAATACGGGAAATTCAAGTTTTCAATCGTGCCAAAGGTCAGATTCTTTAAATTAAAACGAACCCGAAAAACATCCATTCCACCAATCGAACTGTGTCCATCAGAACTAAAATATAAGTAACCCGTGCTTTCATCAAAAAACGGAAAATCCTCATTAAATGAAGAATTTATTTCAAGCCCCAACCGTACAGGTTCTTTCCATTCATTATCAGCATCCTTTTCTTGAATAAATATATCTTTTTGAGTATTTTCTAATTTAGAATAACTTGAAAAGAAACGATATTTCATCCCTCTCCTAAAGACATATTTGGGTACAAAACCCTTTTTTTGATTCACTTTAGAAAATACATCAGAATTTGAATACAATTTGTAATTCTCTGAATCAAAGACATAGGATGAAAAATAATTTTCCTTAGACATCTTCTGCATTGAAATAACCTCAATAGCTCTTGGGCTTTTCAATAATGACTTTGCATTTTGACATCTATGAATCTCATCCAAACAATGATAATCATTATCCTTACTTGTTTTAATTTTTTCATAATCCTCATACATCTCAATGGCCTGGTCAAACTGATAATTCAAATGATATAACCTACCTTTAAAATAGAACACATCTATAGGAAACCCCTCTTGATTCAATAAATAATCAAAATATTTTTGAGAAGATTTGGGACTCTTCGTATAGAAAAGGCAAACTGCATATTTATAATTGTAATCAATGTTTGTAATGTCATTTGATAATAGTTGACGAAATCCGTTAATCGCATTTCGATAATCCTCTTTAGAAAAAAATGAATTTGATTTTTTTAAAAGCTGACTTTCAGATTGAGAATAGCAACATTGAAATGAGACCAGAAGCCCAAAAAACACAACAAGACGATATGTATAGATTCTATAAAACAATATTTGAATATTGATAAACTCGTAGAGTTTACGCCTTACGACCGAAAAAGTTCATTTTGTTCTCCTCCCCTCGCATTAAACGGTTAATATTTTTTCTGTGAGAAAATAAAACAATCAATGAAACAAGAATAGAAAAGATAATCATAATTCGCGCATCCTCTTTCATACCAAAAAAACTAATAAACGGAAACACTACTGAAGCAATAATTGCCCCAAGTGATACGTAGCTCGTCAATATGAAGATGATCAAAAATATTGCCAAAGAAATCAGGGCAGTATCAAAATTAATAGCTAAAATAATCCCTAATGTTGTGGCTACTCCTTTGCCCCCACGGAAATTGGCAAATACAGGGAAAACATGACCGATTATAACACAAAAAGAAGCAATAAGCTGATAAATAAGAACCTCATCCTTGAACCCTAAGTAAAAACTTTCTAAAAACAATGGTATTGTTGCCGCAACATACCCCTTACTGATATCTATGATCAAAACAATCCATCCCCAAATATTACCTAAAACTCTAAATGTATTGGTTGCTCCCGCATTATTACTACCGTGCTCTCTTATATCTATACCATGAAAAATTTTCCCTACCCATACCGCTGTTGGAAAGGATCCAAGTAAATAGGAAATAATTATGAGTATTAGAAAAATCATTTTATTTTTTTTAGAATCATCATTTCGTACATCTTTCCTTCATCTCCATTGGTAAACGAAAAGTTCTTGGACTTTCTTTTTTCTTCCTTAATTTCTAAAATTGTGTTCATATAGCCATCATCTTCAGAATTTATAAACAACTTACCGTTCTTCTTTTCTTTAATGAATTTAAAAGAATAATTTAAATCGGCGTCCACATCCATAACTTCAATTTCAAAACCTTGAACATTCTCATTTGAGTTAGAATTAAGAAAAAGCATCTTCATTGGAATTCGCTTGAGCACAATTTTATCATTAATGGAGAAAACAGGAGTTCTGCTGTATTTTGTCATTAAGCCCGAAACAGCATCTCGTCCTGAGACCTTTTTATTCATATAAAATTCGAGATGCAATTCAGGAAACACATATGATTGATTTAAAAACGCAGGTGATTTTTTTAGCTTGTCTTCATCGTAATCTTTAAATAATTTTTCTGCTTTATCTTCACTTTTAGACAAAATTGAAAATATATCTGTTAATCGTTCCTGAGTCGTTTTGCTAAATGTATATTCTTCTAAAGAATCTGATTGCTGCATGACACCGCCTAAATAATTCGATACATTTTTGGGCAAGGGGACATCTAGTTTTGCAAACAAATCTAAACTTGTTACACCATTAGAATTGTCAAATTTAATATCTCCAAATGAGGTAGTCTTTACTGGTGAGAGATTGATCCCTAAATCTACTGGGCCTTTACCTTCCAAAGAACATGTTTTTTCATTTAAAATCAACGAGGTTTTGGAATAGGTGTACTTATCATCTAGATAATTATTCGATAGTCTAAATTCTTCGTTTTCGTAATTATAATCAAGTGTTCCATATGCAGAAAAAAGAAATATATCCGCTTCACTTTCCTTTTTTGACAAAAAAGTTGGATAAATCACCAAGCTGTCTTGTGATTCTGAATCTTTCCATAAAAACCCTGCCGCGAGTGGCCCTTCATTCTTATTTGTTGGAAATTCTTCAATCGGGATTTGAACATTCTTTGCAGAGATGGTATCACTAAATTTCATCCAAGACTTATTAAAATCACATAAATGATTGACTCGTGCATATCCGTCACAGATCACACCATCGTTTTTTGAAGAAACTTTAAAGTCACCGAAATAGTCAAATTTTGAACTTAATTTAAACTTTTCATCTTCTTTTATATCAGTACTGGCAATGGTCTGGGTTTTATCAAAAAAGATCTTGCCAATATTAATTTTAGTCAAAGCGCTGTCTCTGTCGTAGTACAAATAATAACCATTACCAAAGAATTGATTTCTTCCTTCAACTGATACCGTTACATCCGAAAATTGATGGACTTTAGTAATTCTATTTGCAATGATTGTTGCATTATAAAAAGTATCGATTACTGCAGCTTTTTGAATTCGTAATTTTCTTCCACTAGGATAGACAAAGGCATCTCCTAATTCGAGAAAATCAACTTTGAAGCAATTAATTGTTTCATTTTTTAAATCATATTGAGCACTAATCGATTTAAATTGAAGCGAATCTTGTTTTTCATCCATTGAGAAAAAATTATTTTGTACAATTCCTGCACTACTCTCAAATTTTGTTTCTGAATCATTTTCTTTTTCAAAGTCTATAGATTCACCATCCATTTGCCATAAAAACTTATCCATTTGGCAGTAATAGTTATTACTTGGAAACTTGATGCGTTTTGTACCACTTGAATTAAATTCTCCTATTCTACTTTCAAAAGAAATATATGATTTCAGTCCATCTGATTGAATAGCCAATGGGTTTTCTCCAATCTTAGCAAATCGATTCCTCAAATTAAATGATGATGAATCAGAAAATATCTCATTTGCTGAAAACGTGTATTTATCGGCAAACATGGACGCATCTAATAAGCTTATACTTCCAGAACCTTCTATTCCATTTTCTGAAAATGTCAACGAACCTTTAAAGTACGATTGATTACCGAACATTGAAATATAATTATCCCGATATGATTTAACAGTTAATACTTTAATTCTAGGTTTAAAAGAAATCTCAGATATTTCAGCGACAACCTCCGGAAATTCAATATCTAATGAATCCTTTTCATTGTAGAATTGTGCCAATCCTATCGTTGAATCGGGAAGAAAAGTAAGCTTTTTCGAAACGGCTTCTGCATTCATGAAATTGATAGTTCCTGCCCCCTGAAGACCGTTGTTGGATAGTATTATTTTATTTTGATATCTCGATTCAGTTTCATAAAAAGGATATCCCTCTTCGGGTGCCGTTGTAACAAAACCAAAAGAATAATCATTCATGATTTTTAGGGGCTCAGAAAGGTCCGGAAAAATTCCATCAGACTTCAAAACACCTGATAAACGTAAACTTTTCTCATCGAAATCATCTAAACTATCCAAGACAAATGGTTCTAAGGCATAATAGAATCTTGTACTGTCATAGGAACCATTAACTGTCGACGGAGAATTATAAAAGATTTTAATAGAGTCTTTAACGTCTAAATAGGGATATTGCTTATTTGCTGCGTTTCTTCCCGATTTTGAATCTTTTAAATCAATAAATAACTTTCCTTTAAATCCATTAAAACTACTAACCATATCAATTGGGCCTCTTCCGTCTCTTTGACTTAAAGGATTAACACTTAAATAAGCCTCATCTGAGGTATCTATTGAAATCATAAATTCATTGTAATCAAATGTGGATTCGATATTATGTGTGATCAACTTACCTGACATTAACCAACCAGAAAAAATAATATCTCTATTCTCAAGTAAACGAACGTAAGATGAGTCTGGAAATAAAAATGTACGTTGTTTTGAAGAGAAATTAACCTGCTCAATTTCATTCATGAAGATCTCACTTTTATTTACATCAATATAGGCATAACAAGGTGTTTGCTTTCTCCTGTAGGATATCTCATTATATTCTTTTTTTAATTTTTTCAAATAAGGGTCATTTTGAATTTCCTCATCCGAATAATTGAATTTCTTCGGTCTTAAATCAGTAACAAATCTAAGTTCATCATAATCTTTCTCTCCTTTTTTTGATAAGGCATAATTGATTAACTTCTGTTCTACAATAACATGACTTGAAACAGAAGAATATTGAATAAAACCCATACTAGAAATATCAATGAGCTGAGACTTACATTGCCCCACTGTTTTTCTGAGCTTACTCGCCACCTTTCCTACAGGTAAATTATATGAATCTTCACTAATACTAAGCTCCGCAATTGCCATAAGAGGATTTACATTTCCCATTCCAGAAAATTTATCAAAAATCTTTTCATCAAAATAATTCCAAGACTCAATATGAGCATAACGCTGTGATTGGGCTGTTCCTACTTCATAGGTGTACATTGGAAATGGGGTATTTAGTTTCCACGATAATACTGGAGCATCCACGAATATTTTAAAAAAATTATCGACAAATGGTACAGGGTTGGTTCCTTTTTTATCTGCTGTTATTTTCAGTTCTTTTTGTTTCTCATTCCAATAAACAAGTGCTCCTTTCGTATACAATGAATCACCATTTTCATAAAACATAGATATATTCGCTTTCCGTGAAATGATTTGTTGTGGAGTCATTGCAAAATTAAGCGACCTCAATTCAAAAAGCTTCTTGTCATTATATTTAAGCGTTACTTTTGCTAAATTATCCTCAACTCCTCTACCAATAAAACTAGCCCCTTCTAATGTAAATCCACCGTCATAATCAATTTGATCACGCAAATCCTTAATTAATAATCTTTTTTCGAAAGAGTTAAAAATAGGACTCGATTCCCCTTCTTTTAAATTAAAAATGGTTTTATCTTCAAGTTTTCCCAAAATTGGCTTATCGAAATATGGGGTCGTTAACTCTACTGTATCTATTTTTATTTTTGATTCTTTTGCCCTTACACTGTAACCTCGAATTTCTGCGAATGTCTCATTTTTTGGAAACTTAACCTTTTCCCATGTTATCTTTCCTCCTCTTGCATTCCAAATTTTCTTAGACACATCAAAATAACCCGAAGTATTATAGACAACTACACTATCTCGTGGTCCAGACTGATAAACCAAGCATTTTAAATTTGTATTCTTGACAATCAATCTCAATGATTTTTCATTTTCCCACTTGAGATCTCCTCCATCTAATACCCATCGGTAATCTGATTCCTTGTAAAAACTTCTATATTTAAACAAGCCCTCACTAAAACGAATAAAACTTCTCAATTCTGCAACCTCTGACTCCATCAAATAGGCATCATAATATGAATGCCATTGAGATGTAAATGAAGAAGAAAAAGAATTAACCTTAGAATAATAAATGGCATACACATAATGCATTAAATCATCAGCTGAATATGACTTTTTTAACATCTTATTACATGTTTCAACTAAACGAGTGTATTCTTGTGAATTTAGTTTTGAGGAGTTAATGAATTTGCTAAAATCTTTTTTTACAAAATTCAAGAATGATTCACTCTCTACGATTTTAGGTAATTGCTTTAGGAATTTATCTTTTTCAGTTGATAATTTTTGAGCTTGAACGGAACTCAATACCAAAAAAAAGAAGGAAATTAATAATAAACGCATAAACTCATTTTTGTAAAATGAGCATTGCCCATTCATCCATTGTATTGGTAGAAATGTATTTCAGACCCAACGACCCTGCAAGTAGCTTTAATTCACTGGCATCTGTAACAAAAAAACCACTTAAATATAACAATCCATTTTTATTTAAAGACATAAAGTATTGCTGCAAATGACTCTTCAAAATATTTTTATTGATGTTGGCGAAAATTACATCAAATTTCTTGCCATCTATGAGATCGACATCTCCACAACGTGAAACGATATGATTACAACTATTAGTTATGCAATTTTCAATGCAATTTTCAATAGACCACTCCTCAATATCTATTGCCAAGATATTAGTACTTCCTTGCTTTTCACATAAGATCGCCAAAACACCTGTACCCGTGCCCATATCTAAAACCTTTTTCTCCCTTAAATCAAGTTGAAGAATAGCATCACACATCAAATGTGTCGTTTGATGATGACCTGTACCAAAAGACATTTTTGGTTGAATAATAATCGTCAAATTAAACTTTTCATCCGTTTTGTGAAAAGGTGCTCTAATACAAAGCTCTTCATTGATCTCTACAGGGGTAAAGTTAGATTCCCAACTGGCATTCCAGTTTTTATGCTTTATGATGTTCTTTATAAAAGAAATTTTTATACCCTTGCCTTGTAAAGAATCCAATATTTGTTGAAACTCTTCCTGTACAAATACTTCCTCGGCAACAAATGCGTTTAACACACCATCTTTCTCATAAAAACCATGAAATTCTATTTCAGAAAGATAAGCCGTTAAGATATCTGACCATGGATTAAATGGCTCTATGGTAAATTGAAATTCTAAATGATTCATTTAATCGATTCAACTATTTTCAAGAATGAATCAACCTTTAAAGATGCTCCTCCTATGAGTCCTCCATCAATGTTCGGACATTGAAATAATTCATTAGCGTTATTTTCGTTGCAACTGCCTCCATACAAAAGGGACATCTGGATTGCCAATTCATCTGAGAAAGAATCGATTAAGACTCTTCTAATAAATGCATGCATTTCTTCAGCCTGTAATGGAGTTGCTGTTAATCCCGTACCGATCGCCCATATTGGCTCATATGCAATAGAGATCGTCTTCAACTCCTCTTTTGAAAGCGATTTTAAAATTTCTAATTGGGATTGTATTTTCTTTAAATGACTCCCCTCTTCTCGCTCTTGTAATGTTTCACCACAACAGTAAATAATTTTTAAATTGGCATTAAGTGCAGATCTGATTTTTTTGGATAACAACTGATTAGATTCTTGAAACAGCTCTCTTCTTTCGCTATGACCAATTAAAACGTATTTACAACCTAAATCTTTTAACTGAAACGGACTGATTTCTCCTGTAAATGCGCCACTTTTTTCACTGAAAAAGTTTTGAGCTCCTATCGCAATTTGTGAATCATTTGAAATCAAATCAGAAATATAGATACTGGGAGGAAAAACAACAATTTCAGCATCAGTATGCGCTGACAATCGCTTATTCAAACCATCGAACAATGAGATTGCCTCATCTCTCATTAGGTTCATTTTCCAATTTGCCGCAATAATGTTTTTAGCCATTAATACTCTCGTTTTATTTCTTGAAGTAATTTGTTTCCACTAAACTCATTATCTGCATTTCCATCAAAGAAAACTCTTTCCTTTCCTTCGTACAAATACATTACACCCGGAAAGTCTTTTTCTCCCCAAAACAAGGGTACGAAATCTTCAATTGACAAGACTTTATAAGAGTATTTTTTTCCAATAAAATTAAAGTAATCTTCAATTTCTTTTTCAGAACCGTTATCTGACTCATCCATGAATAAAATTCTGACTTCGGGTATTAATCCTGGATATTTTTTAGAAAGTGCTGTTATTTGTTTCCCTGTTTCCATACAATGCTCACAGGTTGGTGAAAAAAAGCATAACAATTTATTACCCTGGGAAATGTCATCAAAATACTTTGTATAAATTGATGCTTTTGATTTGGTGTTTGAACCAGAAACAACTGATGACCCTTGCGGTAAAAGAACAAACATCAAAAGTGATGTAGACAAACCTGTTATTAATAATGGATTTATCTTTTTTGTATCTTCTAACTGATCCTTGAATGCAGTAATAGGAAGAATCAATAAACCAATAGTAAAAATGTTTTTAATTAATGCTTCTAAAGGTGTCATGGGAATCAATTCACCAAAACAACCACAATTACTTGCCTCTCCATTAAATACTTGAACAAGTAAATGAATTGAAAAAACAGATAATAATGAAATGGTTGCAGGAATAACAATTTTCTTTAAATAGAAAGGTAAAAGCATTAATAAAGCTAAAGTCAACTCAAAACCAATTAATAATCTTGAAACTACTTTAGCATAACCTCCATCAATTCCTAATGCGCCTAAATATTTGGCTTCAAATGAAGCAATTCCCATTACTGGAGAAGGATATAATTTTGCGACTGCAGATAGAATAAAGAGAGCAGATACTAGAATTCTTATTCCCCAAACAATTTGTCTTTTTGATTGATAAGTCATAGTTACTTTTTTTTCTAAAATAGAATATTTCTTAAGTGTATAAATAAAATTAACAGTTCTTTAACCTTGATGCTCCAGATGTATTAATGCAAAAACAGCATAATTGAGCATGTCAAAATAATTCCCTTCTACCCCCTCACTAGCAATGGTCTTGCCAGCATTATCCTCGATTTTCTTTATTCTTAAGATTTTAGTTAAGATTAAATCAGTTAATGAACTTACACGCATATCTCTCCATGCTTCACCGTAATCATGGTTCTTACTCTCCATTAACTCAAATGCTTCTCTAAAAATTGAGTCAAACCATTCTAAAGCCTGATCACTTGGTAAATCTTCTTCTTCAAAATCAAACTTATGTCTCAATTGAACTACCGCCATTGCACAGTAGTTAACTATAGAAGAAAAGGCATCCTCAAAACTCTCCCCAACTTTATTTTCGCCTGTATCCTGAATCGTTCGTATTCTATTTGCTTTTATAAAGATTTGATCTGTTAGAGAGCTCGGTCTTAATATTCGCCATGATGTACCGTAATCAATTGTTTTATTTCTGAATATTTCTCTACAAACATTCATTACTTTTGTATATTGCTGTGTTGTTGTTTTCATTTATCAGAAATGTATATCGATCAAAAAGTCTATAAAGCCCAAAGCATAAATATAAAAGGAAAGCTTTTCCATTTTGACGAACCAAAGATAATGGGAATTATTAATTTAAGTCACGATTCCTTCTATGAAAATGACTCAGGCTCATCAGCTAAAGATATACTCACAAAAATTCAACTTTTTATTGACAACGGTGCAGAAATAATAGATGTTGGAGGAGTATCTACGAAACCAGGTTCTAAATTACCAAGTGTAAAAGAAGAAATAAATCGAATTATTCCTACAATTAAAAAAATTCGAAAAAAATTTCCTGATCTAATTATATCGGTTGATACTGTTCGGTCGAGTGTCGCAACAGAGGCTCTTCTTTGTGGGGCAGATATAATTAATGATGTAAGTGGTGGATATGGTGATAAGAAAATGATTGAAGTATTAAAACAACATCGTTGCCCATACATTCTCACGCACAATATTGTCAAAAGCATTAACAACGATAAACTAAAAAGTGAGAATACAATCAAAGATATCATCCGTTTTTTCTCTAAAAGAATTAAAGAATTAAAGACCCATGGAGTTTATGATATAATTATTGACCCCGGTTTTGGATTTTCTAAAAGCATAGAACAAAACTTTGAGCTGATAAAATATTTTGAGATGCTTCATGTCTTACACACACCTATCATGGTCGGAATTTCAAGAAAATCAATGATTTATAACATGTTAGAAACCAAGCCAGATGAATCACTCAATGGGACGAGTATAATGCATTCATTTTTGATTTCAAGAAACGCATCTATATTCCGTGTTCACGATGTAAAAGAAATGAAAGAGGTTAAAATGTTATGGGAGGCATCATATTATTATTGAATGCTTCATTAAATTGAAACTTTTTTACTTACTTTCGTAGAAATAATATGTAAATTTAATCCTATGAGGTTTATTGCCTTCCTTATTTCATTATCGTTTAGTTTCTTGACATTTAGTCAGTCACCTACAGCAAATTTCTCTATGTCTGCAAGCCAGTTATGCCAGGGAGAATGTATTACATTGACTAATAATTCTACAGGAAGTCCGATTAATTTTGAATGGACATTCCAAAATGGAACACCCGAATCATATAATGGCTCTAACCCAGGACCAGTTTGCTTTAACACACCAGGTACGTATACGATTACTTTAACCGTTTCTAATACTTTTGGATCAAATCAAACAGCCCAGAGTGTAGATGTTGGCGCTACGCCAAATGTAGTGGCAACTTTATCTGACACAACAAATGGTGCTTTCGTTGAAATTACTGACACGACAATTTTCATGTACCAAGAAGCTTATTTGTTTTCAACTGGAACACCTCCAGGTGGAAATATGATATGGTACCCTAGTGGTGTTCTATCAGACAGCATATCACCGGATGCAAATGATTCTTTAACGGTAACCCCTTTTTATGATACTTATTACGTTGCCTCTTACACTACCCCTGAAGGATGTACTTCATACGACACAGTGTTTGTATCTGTTGTTTTTCAAGATTCTGTAATGGTTGTTCTTCCCAATTCATTTTCACCAAATGAAGACGGTGAAAATGATGTTTTTAGAGTTTTGACCAATGTTGACGCTGATCAAAATTTTAACAACGGTTTTAACGAAGGCGGAGCTATTGTGGAGGTTGATTTTAGAATTTACAATCGATATGGTGAAATGGTTTTTAGAACTACTGACCCCCATGAAGGTTGGGATGGGAATTACAAGGGCAAACCTGTAAACCCTGCAACTTATTCTTACTTATTAGAGTATCGTCTCATTAACGGCGTTTCTAAGTTATTAAAAGGAAACGTAACCTTATTTAGATAGACATCATGAAAAAAATTGCATTCGTTATAATTTTACTAGGAGCTAATCAAGTTTTTGCACAACAAGATAAATCCATGAGTATGTGGTCACAATCTTCAATGATGTACAATGCTGGTTCCGTTGCGACAGGAGAAGAAGATTACAGCTTTTTCACAAACTTTAGATATCAATGGTTTACAGTTGGGGATAAACCAATGAGAACCAACATTTTAAATGCCAGCTTCAAAATTCCAGATGGATTTTTGGGTTCAAACAATTTTGGGATAGGTATTAATGCTGTTAATGATCAAACAGGTGATATTGGACTTATGACTACAGCGGTTTCCATTCCAATAAATTATACCATAGCATTAGATAGAAGAAACAAGCTATCTGTAGGCGTGTCTCCAGGGTTTTATCAACAAGGATACGACGCTTCATTAATGACATGGGAAAATCAATGGACTGGTGGAGGATTTAATACCGGAATCAATAACGAACCTTCTTTAAATGCGGATGCATCTTATGCCACTATAGACATCAGTACGGGGGTGTTTTATCAACACACTTTGCGGAATAAAACATTACTTTATGGTGGTATTGGATTAAATCATTTAACCAAACAAAAAATCAACTTCTCTTTTCTTGGAGATCGTATTTACATGCAAACTGTAGCCCATTTTGGAGCGAACATCTTTACAAAGAAAAGAGATCTAAGAATACAGCCTCAAGTGATGTACTTTAAAACAGGTCCTAGTTCTAATTTAATTGGAGGAATTTCATTAGAACATATATTAAAAGAAGGATCAACAATCACTAGCATAAATAAAACAGTTACTGTAAACTACGGATTTTATTACAGACATAAAGATGCACTTGTAACAACGTTTGGGTTTAAAATTAAAGGATTTCGAATGGGTGTTTCTTTCGATGCCAATCTTTCTTATTTCAATCAAGCCACAAACAGTCTAGGCGCCTTTGAAATTTATTTAAAGACCCTTCATTTATACAAGAACTCTAATAAAAGAGAGAAAATACTCTAGTCTAGTCTATTGGCTAAGCCGCCGGTATGAATAAAGAGCACTCTCTTATCCCTTAGCTTTTGACTTTTTATAAAATCATTCATTGCAAAAAGAGACTTTCCGGTATAAGTTTGTTCAATATTAAATGTGTTTGCATTATTAAAATCACTAACAAATTGATTTAAATGTACATTGGTCTTAGCATATCCACCAAAATGATATTGATCTAAAACCAAAACCCTAGACAAATCAAGAGGTAAATTGCACCGAGACGCCAATTTTTTCATTTCATAAATTGAATCAAACCCTTTCAACACCGGAACGACAATAAGTTTTGATTTTGGGTTAAGACTGGTTAAAACACCTAAACTAGTTGTTGTCGTACCCTGAGTTATTACGACATAGTCATAATTATTATCAGTTTCGTCCATTATTTCTTTGCACCCCATAACCCCTTCCCTATTCGCACCACCTTCAGGAACATTCCAAATGGAATTGTTTAATGGATCGATACCAGTTGAGTATTTAACTTTTTTGTATTCATTACGAGACAAAAAAATAAGCTGCATATTCAAATCATAACAACGCTTAAGAATATGATTCGAATTATAGTTGAGTTCATCTCCTCGAACAAAAGCCCTTGTTTTTAAATTCAATTCATTTCCCAAAGATGCGGTTGCAAGAAGATGATTAGAATAGGCACCACCATATGTGCTAATAAAATTGCAATTATTTTCAACAGCTCGGATAATATTCCATTTCAGTTTCCTCCATTTGTTACCCGAAACCTCAGCATGAATTAAATCGTCGCGCTTTACAAACAATTTATTAGAAACGTTGTTTCTATTAAGAGAGTGGAAACATTCTGTTTTTGAGAAAACCGAGCGTTTATCAAAAATTGTTATTAACTTATATTCCATGAAAGAAGATTTTTCTATGTTCTCCAAAATAAAAAAAATGGAAAAAAGAGATTATTACTTGAGTAAAGAAGGTTATATTATTTTTACCGAGGAATATCATTTAAAAAGAGGTTACTGTTGTAAGAACAGTTGTAAACATTGTCCTTATTCTTTCAAAACTAAAAAGACTGGTTGATCATTCCAACTTTATACCATTCTCAGGTACTTTTGCCTGAAATTTAGACAATATCCCTTTTATAGAAAGTATATCTGCCTCAATATCACCTGTTGGTTCAAACAAGCTGTCAAATCCACCTGTTTTTGTAGCATAATCTACATACGCAATATAAATAGGCACTTTAGATTCAATGGCAATGTAATAAAACCCTTTTTTCCAATTGGCATTATACTTTCTTGTTCCTTCAGGGGTGAAAACTAAAAAGAGCTCTTCGCTTTCTGAAAAGAGCTGTTTCGCTCTTAAAGTAATGTTGTTTTTTTTCTTTCGATCTACAGGAAGACCTCCCATCTTTCTAAGAAAAAAGCCTAGAGGGAAGAAAAATGATTCTTTTTTAATGAGATAATTCGCTTTTATCCCATAGGAAATAAAAGCCATCTTACCCAAAATGAAATCCCAATTTGAAGTATGTGGCCCCATTACAACGACACATTTTTTAATTCCATTCGGTGAATGCTTATCTATTTTCCACCCAAAAATCTTAAATAATAAACGCACGATTCTTCTCACAGTCAAAAATAATTAAATCAAATTAGTTATATCTTTATATTATGATTAAAAACATTCGTGAGACCATTTTGTTGATGGTTCTTTTTGTTTTCGTCATTCTTATTCTCCAATTCACAGGAATCAACGAGATCAATGAGAATAGACGCATCGAAGTTCCTAAAAAGTGTAATGTACTCGTGCGAATAGACATTAAAGGGCTGTCCAAAAAAATGTTTTTAAGTGAAGTATATAGCTACCGAGCCTCTGACTTATTTAAAAATATACTTGAAATCACAGAATTGGATAATGAATCTGAAAAAGATCTACAAGATCCTTTTACGGAGTTTTCAGAACATCTAAATGACCTAAACAAACCGCTAGAAATGTTAACCATTGATATTAATGGGGAAAACGGAGTTTTTCTAAGAACATTAAGTCAACACAAAACATCTCATTCTTTACTATACAAATCAAGCGGCAATTATTTATATGTTCAAATATTCGGGCCTACATTTCAAAGAAAAGAGGTTTTATCAGCGATTAATTCAACTGACCCATTCACATTACCCGAAGCTCCTACGGCAGATGTTAAAATATATGAGAAATCAAATAGTAAACTTGATTTAAAAGCATACTTAAACACCTCAAGTAAAAACATAAAGTTACATCTTATCAGTAATCATGATAACCAGTTAAAGGAAAAAATCAAAGCGAAAGGATTACATTTTTTTGCTGGAGTAAATCATCTCGATGCAATTAACTTAATGAACCCGTTGAAAAATAAAATCAAAAACTTTTCAATGAATTATTTTGGATTAAATTCATATAGCAATCCCATTTTGTTTCCTAATACAGATATGTTAATTGAATTTGAGGACTCTATTAGTATTGATGATTTCTCTTCTTTAATGAAATCAACGTTTATGGGTGAAGAAATTTCAGTGCAAAGTGAATCCAAAGAAGCAGGAATCATACAGTTTAATGACGTTGAATTTACATATATGCTTTTCAATTCAAACAGTATATATCTAAGTACAAATAATAGAATTATGGATTTAACAGAAACATCAGGATCAATTGAATTTGGGGGTGACCTTTCTCAAATTCTAAAGCTGAATGATACAGGATGGAAAGGCATTCTTGCCAATGAAATGATAACAGGCATTCCCATACTAAACGAATTAAAAATGCTTCTAAGTGAGTTGAGTCCTGTAACGACTCATTCTAATGATGAATCTATTATAACCCTCCAACTCGCGGGGAATCAATCTATTTATTCATATTTATTTTCTATACTAGGTAAAATTTGAAATTGACGCCACAAAAAAAAAGGCCAACTCTCATTGACCTTTAAATACAAACACAAAAAATCAATTAGGCTTTTTCTGCCATAGTTAATTCAGCACTTTTCACAGTCTTAATTATACGCGCTGCAATTTTATATGGGTCTCCATTAGATGCAGGACGTCGATCCTCTAGCCATCCTTTCCAACCATTTTCAACAGTCATAATTGGAATACGTATTGAAGCTCCTCTATCAGAAACGCCATAACTGAAATCATTTATTGATGCTGTTTCATGTAAACCAGTTAAACGCTGATTGTTAAATGCACCATAAACAGTAATATGCTCTTTGGTTACAGGTCTAAACGCTTCACATATTCTCTCATATACCTCTTTTGAGCCACAACTCCTTAGCGTAGAATTTGAAAAATTTGCATGCATACCAGAACCATTCCAATCACCTTTGACCGGTTTAGGATGATATTCAATATAATAACCATATTGCTCAGTAAGTCTATCTAATAAATACCTCGCAATCCAAATTTCATCACCAGCTATTTTTGCTCCTTTGGCAAATAACTGAAATTCCCATTGTCCACTTGCAACTTCTTGATTAATTCCTTCAAAATTAAGACCTGCTTCAATGCACAAATCAGCATGCTCCTCAACAAAATCTCTACCATGGGTATTTCTCCCTCCTACTGAACAATAATACAATCCCTGAGGACCAGGAAATCCACCTCGAGGAAATCCTAAAGGAAGCTCTGTTGACCTATCCATAATGAAATACTCTTGTTCAAATCCAAACCAAAAGTCGTTGTCGTCATCATCAATCGTTGCTCTGCCATTAGACTCATGACTCGTTCCATCAGAATTTAAGACCTCCGTCATAACCAAAAAACCATTTGATCTAGCCGGATCCGGATAAATCGCGACTGGTTTTAACAGACAGTCCGATGAATCGCCCAAAGCTTGTTTCGTCGAACTACCATCAAAAGACCACATTGGACAATCTTCTAGTTTACCCGAGAAATCATTAACAACCTTGGTTTTACTCCTCATGTTTTGAGTTGGTTGGTATCCATCCAACCAAATGTATTCCAATTTACTTTTTGCCATTAGCTCTAAAAATTATTTTTTCTAAACATAAAATTACTAAAGAGTAGAAAAAAATTAAACCTCAGAATAAAATTCAATACAATGAAATACTGGTCTTAGGCTCAAAAACATCTACGCTTCATACTCTCTTCAACAAAGATACATTATATTAAAAATTGAAAGTTTCAATTGATGTTTTTTTTTATTAACAAAAAAGCAACGAATGAACAAATAATCATTTTAGGAGCTAAATAAAGTCAATCAAGTTCATTAATTTTATTTTTCATTAATGACTCAAGAAGAAATTAAATATAAGCTGCAACATTTTGTTTTCGGAGAGAAGCTATGGGATGAATTTGCACCCTATAGAAATAACAAGATACCCAATCATTCAAATACCAAGAATTCTTCGGTAGCCCTTCATATTATGCTGAGTAAAGGTCAAATTCAGCTCATACTGATTGAACGGTCAAAATACAGAGGCACGCATAGCCAACAAATTGCATTTCCTGGTGGAAAACAAGATCCTAACGATAATAATCAAGAATATACCGCAAGAAGGGAAAGCTTCGAGGAAATTGGATTTGAAATGAAATCCGGAAAATTAATCGGAGAACTTACGGAAATTTATATTCCCGTATCTGGATTTAACGTAAAACCCTACGTTTTCTTCCATTACGAATTTCCTGAATTCAAAATGAACAAAAGAGAAATTAACAGCATATTGACTTGTAAGCTCAGCGATATTGATACCCAAACTAAAAAATCTTTTAAAGATATTCGCATCAACGAATCACTCGTGCTAAAGAAGATTCCTGGAATACAATATGAAAATCACTTTATATGGGGGGCAACGGCACTCATCCTTCATGAATTCAACACAGCGATTAAATCTTCGTAAATCAAAAAGAGGAACAAACCGTAACTTGTTCCTCTTTCTGCTAAACCATGCTAAAACTATAAAACTCAAAAATTACAACTATGAAATGTAATCTTCGGCGCAAAGATAACTATGATTTTTACATATCAAACTATTTAATGAAAAAAAAATGTTAAAATTTTACAGCTCTTGTCATTTCTCTTTTTCCAGGTGGTCCAGGAAGTGACTCTACCTTAAAACCCAATTCTTTAAGATCCCTTTTTAATTGTCCTTTTGCACAGTATGTGACAAATATTCCATTATTGTTCAAAAGTTCATAGATGTTTTTTAAAACACGCAATTCCCATAATTCTTCCTGTACTTCAGGTCCAAAAGCATCAAAGTAGATAATGTCAAACTTATCATCTGTTCGATAGTCTTGAATACGACTTGCAATTTTATTTAAAGTGAAATTGTCATGAATATTTGTTTTTACATGCCAATTAGAAGAAATGATTTTATCAAAGTAAGTTGTTGATTCATGACCGTCAAGCTTTTGAGAATAATTCAAAGATTCATTTAGCTTCATTTCTAAGGGTGTAGATTCGATTCCAATGTAATGCACCTCAATATTTTCCTTGTTACTCCATATTGCAGTTAACAAGGCATTGAGTCCTGTTCCAAAACCAACCTCTAGTACCTTTATAGGTGATTTGAACAATGACTGTATTCCGTTCGTAATAAATACATGCATTGACTCTTGAATAGCACCATGAATAGAATGGTAATGTTCATCCAATTCTGGCACATATAAGGTATGAGAACCATCTGAAGTGATTTTTATCTCTCGTTTCAAAGGTGCTATTTTTTACGAGCTATTAGCAAACCGTCTCTTACTGGAAGTAAAACAACTTCTAGTCTCGAATCTTTTGACAAAGTATCATTGAAAACTCTTAATGCTTCAGTATCTTCGTCGTCGTGTTCCTTTTCTACTACTTTCCCAGACCACAATACATTATCGGCTATGATATAGCCCCCTGATTTTACAGATGAAACTACTAGGTTGTAATAATTCATGTAATTTTTTTTATCCGCATCTATAAACACCATATCCCAATTTTCATTGAGCCTGGGAATCAAATTTAAAGCATCACCAATGATAAAATCAATTTGCAAGTTGTATTGTGAATCTAAAAAATATTTTCTCACTCGATCTTCAAGCTCTTCATTTATATCTATGGTATAAAGTTTTCCCTCTTCCGAAAGGCCTTCGGCCAAGCATAAAGCTGAATAACCCGTGTATGTTCCAATTTCAAGTATCCTCTTCGGGCAAATCATCTTTGCCAACATGCTCAATATTCTTCCCTGAAAATGGCCACTCAACATTCTTGGCCGAAGCACTTCTAAATGAGTTTCTCGATCTATTGTATTCAATAAATTACTCTCAGGAGATGTGTGTGCAATAGAATATTCTTCTACCTTTTCTTCAATAAAATTCATATTAATAATTTAGTCGAAAATATGTATTTATTCACAATAAATACAAAAAGTTGAATAAATGAATTGAGTAGAACGAAATGGTAGTTAATCATTGAACAATAAATTCTAACTTTACCTCGCAAATTATAACGTATAAAATGACGATTTCTGAGATTCGTAAAAGTTTCTATCAATATTTTGAAAGCAAAGGACACAAGGTAATTCCTTCAGCGCCTATGGTCGTGAAAGATGACCCTACCTTAATGTTTATTAATGCTGGGATGAATCAATTCAAAGACTACTTTTTAGGAAATGAAATCCCTAAAAACAGACGTGTTGCAAATTCACAAAAATGCTTACGTGTTTCCGGGAAGCATAATGATCTTGAAGAGGTTGGCGTTGACACATATCATCATACGATGTTCGAAATGCTAGGGAATTGGTCATTTGGTGATTATTTTAAAGATCAAGCCATTGACTGGGCTTGGGACCTACTTACAGAGGTATACAAATTACCTGAGGATAGATTATACGTAACGGTATTTGAAGGAGATAAATCCGACAACTTAAAAATTGATCAAGAAAGTATAGAAATATGGAAAAAGCATGTTTCTGAAGAAAGAATAATTCCAGCATCTAAAAAAGATAATTTCTGGGAGATGGGAGAAGTTGGGCCTTGTGGACCATGTACTGAAATTCATATTGATTTACGAGGTGATGAAGAAAGAAGTAAGATTGATGGGAAAACTCTTGTAAATAAAGATCATCCTCAGGTTATAGAAATATGGAATATTGTTTTCATTCAATTCAATCGAAATTCAGATAAATCTCTTGTGAATTTACCTGAAACCCATGTTGACACGGGCATGGGGATTGAAAGACTGGCT
>ERZ1047821.902-NODE-902-length-19918-cov-7.031868_pt1 | contig 19918 bp, 18 predicted proteins | sample MGYA00383096_ERZ1047821 | MGnify/ENA primary metagenome ERZ1047821 (study PRJEB29581, sample SAMEA5548366) | metagenome | biome: marine; feature: coastal; material: water | depth 25 m | study: Short-term variability in the microbial, nano- and picoplankton... | reverse complement strand
GCCAATTCGTTTATTTAGCCAAATTGCTCAAGATTCAAACTTAAAAGTAGGTAAATTAATATGGGTTGCTGGGCATTCAGGTCCTGAAACTGCTGAAGATAGTCGCACGCACTTTGGAATATTCGCACCGGGTGTCACTCAATTATTCCCTGATGGACACGTTATTAATTTACATCCATGGGAGCATAATGAAGTTGCCCCAGCACTTGCGGCAGCAATGTCAACAGATGTGCCAATAGTTGCGCTACATTTAACACGCCCACCTGTTATTATTCCAGACCGAAAAGCTTTAGGAATGGCCTCTTATAAAGAAGCGGCAAAAGGTGCATATATTATCAAAGATTATGACAAAAGTAAACCGCAAGAAGGAGTAGTTATTGTTCGTGGAACGAGTTCAACCAATTCTTTAGTATCTATTCTACCAAAAATAATAAAGGAAGGTCCAAATGTTAAAATAGTTGCAGCAATTTCGTGGGAGCTATTTAAAATTCAAAACAAAGAATATCGAGAGTCTGTCATATCTGAAAATGAATGGATGGATGCGATGGTTATAACAAATGGAGCTATAAAGTTAATGCATAAATGGATAGCTAATAGAACGGTTGAAGAATACAGTATGAGCCCTGACTTTGATAATAAATGGAGAACTGGTGGGGCGCTAGATGAAATTATAGCTGAATCAAAATTAGACTCAGAAAGTGTTTGGAACGGTATTATAAAATTTTCTTTAGAACGAGAAAAAAGATTAGAGAAGCTTCGCATATCTATCCCAAAATAAATAGACTAAAATTTGACGACCCCTCTTCATTTTTGTACCTTCCAACCCGAATAATGATCTATTTATATTATTTAAAGCTAATAGCATGACTGAAATTCATATAAACGACCCTCAGCCTTTTGATGATGATTTAGTTATTGAAAAATCATTACGTCCAAATGAAATGGATGAATTTATTGGACAAAAAGAGGTGGTTGATAGCCTGAAGTTATATATTGAAGCAGCGAATAATCGGAATGAAGCATTAGACCATGTGCTCCTATTTGGCCCCCCAGGGTTAGGGAAAACGACACTTTCAAATATCATTGCAAAAGAATTAGGAGTTAGCGTTAAACAAACCTCTGGCCCAGTGCTTGATAGAGCAGGAGACCTGGCGGGCCTATTGACAAATCTTCAAGGGAAAGATGTTTTTTTTATTGACGAAATTCATAGATTAAATTCAGTTGTAGAGGAGTATCTTTACTCAGCAATGGAAGATTATCGTATAGAAATTATGATTGATAAAGGTCCCAGCGCTAGAACCGTACAGCTAAATATAGAGCCATTTACACTAGTTGGTGCAACAACGAGACTTGGGAACCTAACCTCTCCTTTAAGAGATAGATTTGGAGTTGTTCTTCGTGTAGATTATTATGACCCAAAAGACCTTTTTCATATACTAGTGCGGTCAGCAAAAATATTAGAAGTTGAAATAGATGATCCAGGCGCGATGGAGCTTGCAAGGCGATCTCGAGGTACTCCAAGAATTGCAAATAGAATTTTGAGAAGAACGCGTGATTATGCACAAGTTAAGGCAAAAGGTAAAATTGATCAGGCCGTTGCTAAAGCATCTTTAAAATCATTAGGTATTGATGAATTTGGACTTGATGATATGGATCGAACTATTCTAACAGTAATAATAGATAAATTCAATGGTGGCCCCGTAGGTGTTAACTCACTATCAGTTGCTGTAAGTGAAGATTCTGCAACTATTGAAGATGTTTATGAACCCTATTTAATTAAAGAAGGATTTATTCAGCGAACTAATCGTGGTCGAATTGCTCAGAAGCTGGCCTACAAATTGCTGGGTAAAACAATTACAGAAAAACAACAAAGGTTATTTAATGATTGAAAAGAAAAAAAAATGGAAACTAGCGGATTTTGATTATCCGCTTCCCGAAAAATATATTGCACAATATCCAGCAAAAAGACGTGATTTATCTAAGCTTATGGTCATACATAAAGAGACAGGTGAAATTGAACATAAAATATTTTCTAATTTACCTGAATATTTACGAAAAAATGACCTAGTTATAACAAATAATACGAAAGTGTTCCCTGCAAGACTTTATGCTAGCAAGGATCGAACAGATGCAAAAGTTGAAGTTTTCTTACTGCGAGAGTTAGAAAATGACCTTTGGGAAGTTATGGTTCGCCCTGCAAGAAAGGTGCGAATTGGAAACAAGCTTATGTTTACTAAAGATGTGTATTGTGATGTTATAGATAACACTATTTCTGGTGGACGTGTAGTGAGATTTGAATATGAAGGTCAGAATATATATGATGTTATAGATAAAGTTGGCATTTCACCCCTTCCTCCCTATATCAAAAGAGAATCTGAAGCAAAAGATAAAATTAGATATCAAACTGTTTTTGCTGAAAAAAGAGGTGCTGTTGCAGCCCCGACTGCAGGGCTTCATTTTACTGAAAATCTAATTAATAGAATTCATGAAAAAGGAGCGAAAACCGCACATACTACATTACACATTGGCCTTGGTACCTTCCGACCAGTTCAGGTAGAAGACTTAAACCGCCATCAAATGGATTCTGAATATTTTGAAGTAGATCCAAAAACAGCCATCGCTATTAATGAAACAAAGAAAAAACGTCGAAAAGTAATTGCAGTAGGCACTTCAAGTGTCCGGTCTTTAGAAACTGTAGCTGTTTCTGGATTCCAAGTTTCACCAAAAAGAGGTTGGACAGATAAATTTATTTATCCACCATATGATTTTAAAATGGTCGATGGCCTCATTACAAACTTTCATCAGCCAAAAAGTACACTTTTGATGATGGTTTCAGCTTTTGCAGACCCAGACTTAATAAAAAAGGCTTATAGAGAAGCAAAGAAGAATAAATATCGTTTTTTGAGTTATGGTGATGCGATGCTTATCATTTAATTGATTTAAGTAATATTATTAAATGAAAATAACTGCTATTATAGCTGCAGCTGGATTTGGTGAGCGATTCGGAGAAAAAAAGCAGCTAAAATTACTCAATGGACGACCGTTATTATTTCACACTATTCAACCCTTTATTAAATCTGAATTAATAAGTGAAATTTTAGTTGTTGTCCCAAAAGATGATGTCATTCAAGTAGATCGCGAATTTAAATCTACGCTTACATCAAAAAAGATTGAAGTCATCTCTGGAGGTAAAACAAGGCAGGAATCTGTTAATAATGGATTGAAAATATCTGACAAAGAATCTGAATTAATATGTGTTCATGATGGAGTAAGACCCTTTGTCACATTAAGTTTGATTGAGAAAGTGATAAAAGCATCTATGGAACATGATGGTGCGATTCTAGCTGCACCATCATCAGATACAATAAAAAAAATTATGGGGGATCAAATCTTAGAGACTCTTCCAAGAGAAACAATTTGGAGAGCTCAAACACCTCAAGTTTTTTCAAAGGCGGCACTTGAAGAAGCAATCCAAATTGCCATTGATGAAAATCTTGAAGGTACAGATGAATCATCAATTTTAGAGAAGATTGGTTATCAAATTGGTTTTATTGAAGGCTCTCCCTTAAATATAAAAATCACTACTAAAGAAGATTGGATTTTTGCAAAAGCAATTTACAAAGAGTTAAATGATTAAAGTTGGCATAGGCTATGATGCGCATCGCCTTGTAAAAGGTGAGCGCTTTGTGATTGGGGGTGTTGAAATCCCAAATGAATATGGATCCGTTGGCCATTCAGATGGCGATGTCTTAATTCATGCAATAGTGGACTCACTTTTAGGAGCAGCAAACTTTGGCGATATTGGAAAACTTTTTCCGAGTAGCGAAAAGAAATGGAAAGATTGTAACAGTTTAAATTTTTTAGATATTTCTAATGGTAAATTGATGTCAAAAGGTTATGAAATTATACATATTGACTCAATTATTATTCTTCAAACCCCGATTATTTCAGAGTTCATTCCTGGAATGAAAACTAAAATTTCAAATATATTAGATATCGAACTATCTCAAATATCAATTAAAGCTACAACCACTGATTACCTTGGATATATAGGGGAATCCAAAGGACTAGCGGCTCAAAGTATATCAACAATTCAAAATAAATAAAAATGGGACTTATTTGTCCATCATACAGTAAAGTTAATATTGGATTAAAAGTATTAAGCCAAAGAGATGATGGTTATCATAATATATACACTATTTTCCAAGAATTAAACTTTGGCGATTCATTAGATATTGAAAAAAGAGATTGTGGATTTAAAATCATTGCTAATGTTGATTGGATTCCTACAAATAAATCAAATATTTGTTATAAAGCATACACTGAAATAAAAAAGGAGTTTTCAGAGGTAAAAGGAATTCACATTAAAATTGATAAAAAAATTCCAATTGGAAGTGGTTTAGGTGGTGGCTCAGCTAATGCAGCGGCACTATTAAAAGGAATAAAAAATATATATAAACTTGAGGTAACTGAAAGCAAGCTTGAAGAAATTGGCGGTGAGGTAGGTGCTGATGTACCTTTTTTTATTAGAGGTAAAACCCAATTAGGAGAAGGTATTGGAGATAAATTAACACAATTACCCAAAGCTATAATTGGGACTTACTTATTAGTAATTCCTAAAATTTCGATACGTACAGAATGGGCATATTCAGTAATTAAAAACAGATTGAACAATCAAAACAAAAACGCTAAATTCTCAAGCTTTATCAACGAAGATTATTCTTCGTTGCAGATTTTTGAGAATGATTTTGAACAAATTGTGATTCCAGCATATCCGGAGATTGGTGCCATTAAAAGTAAGTTGCTTAATTTAGGCGCTCGGTTTGCCAGTCTGTCGGGCAGTGGCTCGACTGTGTATGGAGTTTATGACGATGAAGCTTCTGCTAAAGAAGCTGAGTTATTATTCCACACTTCACATCAGACCATTCTGGCAAATCCAACGAACAGTTAAATACTTGAATCATGTTTAGAATTATTTTAAATAATTTTTGGGGCGTCGTCTAATGGTAGGACACCTGGTTTTGGTCCAGGCAGTCGGGGTTCGACTCCCTGCGCCCCAGCAAAAAAGATTACTATGAAAGAAAAACTAAAAATATTCAGTGGACGTAGCAATCCTCTTCTTTCTGAAAAGATTGCAAAATCTTTAGGTAAAGAATTAGGAAAGCTTACCATTAAAACCTTTTCAGATGGTGAGCTATGGATAAAATTTGAAGAAAATATACGGGGTTGTGATGTTTTTATAATTCAACCAACAAATAGCCCAGCTGAAAATATAATGGAGCTAATTCTAATTATTGATGCTGCGGTAAGAGCCTCAGCAAAGACAGTTACTGCTGTTGTGCCTTATTTTGGCTATGGACGTCAGGATAGAAAAGATAATCCACGGGTTCCAATATCTTCAAGAGTTATGGTGGATTTAATTACAGCTACGGGAGCAGATAGAATAATAACAATGGATCTTCATTCAACTCAGATTCAAGGTTTTGCTGCAATACCATTTGACCATTTATACAGTCGTATGGTCTTACTAGATGCAATTAAAGCATTAAACTTAACGCCTGAAAATTCTGCTGTTTTATCTCCAGATGTAGGTTCGGCTCGCATGAGTCAAGCTTACGCAAAATATTTAGGAATGCATTTCGCTTTAATTGATAAAAGAAGGTATGCTCCAAATAAAGCAGAAGTAGTGCACCTTATTGGTGATTTAGATGGAAAAGATGTATTGATAATTGATGATATGATAGACACAGCTGGAACAACAGTAAATGCGGCAGATGCGGCTATGAGTAATGGCGCTAATAGCGTAACTGCTGTAGCTACGCATGCAGTACTGTCTGGCCCAGCTATTGATAGAATTAAAGATTCGGTGATTAAAAATTTAATTGTTACTGATACAGTATCTATTTCTGATGATAAAAAATTAGACAATATGAAAATTGTAACAGTTTCAAAAGTATTTGGAGAAGCAATTCAACGCATTTATGATGGAGAATCAGTAAGTGCCTTGTTTGAATTTTAATTAAAGGTAAATAAAATGGCATCTTATTATAAATTAACTATAGAGCAAAGATCAGAGCTTGGAACAAGTACTGCGCGATCAATGAGAAGAAATGGCAAAATACCAGCCAATTACTATTATCATGGTGAATCCAATCAAAATATTGCTATTGATAGAAAGATTTTTAACCAAGCCGTTCAATCGGGACAAAAAGTGTTTGAAGTTGAAATAAATGGAGAAACACTATATGTAATGATTAAAGATGCGCAATATCACCCGGTTACTGAAGATGTAATCCATATTGATTTAATGAGAGTAAGAAGAACGGAGAAGATGACCTTTTCTATTCCTATTGTACTTGAAGGAGAAGCGGCTGGCGCAGCTGAAGGCGGTCTTGTAGCTCAAGTTGCTTCGTCAATTGAAATTGAATGTTTTCCTACAGATGTCCCTGAAAACATCACTTTAGATATATCAAGTTTAGAGCTTAACGGAGTGATGACAGCAAGCGAATTAAATTTATCAGAAGATGTTGTTTTAATATCGCCGGAAGATACTACGATTGCTTTATGTAGCCCACCAAAGGCCGAAGTTGAGCCTGAAGTAGAAGAGCTAGAAGAAGGCGAAGAAGGCGAAGAAGGCGAAGAAGGCGAAGAAGATGAGTCTAGTGAAGGTTCCAGTGATGGAGAAGAAAAAGATGAGCCTGAAAAAGGAGAAGCTTCCGAGTAATCATGATTGCCTTTATTGGGCTTGGAAATCCTGGTGATAAATATGCAAATACAAAACATAATGCAGGCTATTGGGTGTTAGACGAATTAGCTAATCGACAGAAGTTGAGATTCAAACCTGGTAAGGGTGATTATATTTTTGCTCAACATCAAAGAAGAGAGTTGCTCTTGGTTAAGCCAACAGCAGGAATGAATCTTAGTGGTATTGCAGTAAAAGATGTAACGGTCCGGTGGAATCTTTTACCTTCTGAAACATATGTTATTCTTGATGATGTTGATTTACCATTAGGATCAATTAGAATTAAACCTAAAGGTGGAGATGCTTGCCATAGAGGTATGGAAAATATTATCTATCAACTAAGAACTGATAATTTTCCAAGGCTTCGACTGGGAGTTGCAACCGATGAAAATTTACGTCCCGCTGAAAAGTTTGTTTTGAAACCGTTTCGTAAAGATGACGAATCTAAAGCCGAATCAATGATAAAACATGGAGCTGATGCTTTAGAAAATATTTTAGTTCGAGGTCTAAACCATACGATGAACCATTTTAATTCTTAAATAAGGAGTAATTGAACTAATGAATTCCAATTTTATTTTTGTAATTGGGGCTGCTATTTTAGCCATGCTCTACTCGTTTTGGAAAACAGGTTGGATTAATAAACAGGATGAAGGAACGGATAGAATGAAATCTATTGGTTCAAGCATTGCAGATGGAGCTATGGCATTTTTGAAAGCCGAATATCGAATTCTTTCTATTTTTGTTATAGCCGTTGCTATACTTTTAGGTTTTGCAAATTCTGGAAGAGCTGATTCTAGCGCATTGATATCCTTATCGTTTGTTGTTGGGGCGATAGCTTCTGCTTTGGCGGGTTTTTTAGGAATGAAAGTGGCAACAAAAGCAAATAACAGAACAACTAATGCGGCGAGATCAGGGTTAGCCTCAGCATTAAATGTTGCCTTTACAGGTGGATCTGTAATGGGAATGAGTGTAGTTGGCCTAGGGGTTTTAGGCCTTGGTGGATTATTTATATTTTATACTGGATATTATGGAAACGATGGAGTAAATATTAAAACGGTTTTAAATGTAATATCAGGATTCTCATTAGGAGCCTCATCAATAGCATTATTTGCCCGCGTTGGCGGTGGTATATATACTAAAGCTGCTGATGTTGGAGCGGATTTAGTCGGTAAAGTTGAGGCAGGAATTCCAGAAGACCATCCCTTAAATCCAGCGACAATTGCTGATAATGTTGGTGACAATGTTGGAGATGTTGCTGGTATGGGTGCAGACTTATTTGAGTCTTATGTTGGTTCAATTATTGGCTCCATGGTGCTTGGTGCAAGTATAGTTGTTATGGGTGGATTTGATTTCAATTTTGTATTGCTTCCTTTATTAATTGCAGCTGCTGGAATTATTGTTTCTATAATTGGAACATTTATGGTTTCTGTTAAGGAAGGTGGAGACCCTCAAAAAGCCCTCAATCGAGGTGAATTTGGTAGTTCAATCCTTATGGTTGCAGTAATTTATTTTTTAATTCAAAAGTTTTTACCAGCTAATTTTGACCAGGGTCTACTATCATATACAAGTATAGGTGTTTTTTATGCAACAGTAATTGGGTTAGCAGCTGGACTTGGAATTGGTCTAATTACGGAGCATTATACAGGGACCGGAACTTCTCCTGTTAAATCAATTACAGACCAATCTGTAACAGGAGCTGCAACAAATATCATAGCTGGATTAGGCGTTGGTATGCAATCTACTGCAATCCCTATTTTGATTTTAGCTTCTGCTATTATGGGTGCTCATTATTTTGCTGGTCTATATGGTATAGCAATGGCTGCTTTAGGAATGTTGGCTAATACTGGTATTCAACTAGCAGTTGATGCTTATGGCCCAATTTCTGATAATGCAGGAGGCATAGCTGAAATGGCTGAACTCCCAGCAGAAGTTCGTGAAAGAACAGATAAATTAGATGCTGTTGGTAACACAACTGCTGCGATTGGAAAAGGTTTTGCTATAGGCTCAGCCGCATTAACGGCCCTTGCGCTCTTTGCTGCATTCATGGTCCAAAGTGGTATTACAAGTATCGATATTTCTAACCCAAAAGTTATGGCAGGTTTATTTGTTGGGGGAATGTTACCATTCCTTTTCTCATCAATGGCTATGGGTGCTGTTGGTAGAGCAGCTATGTCAATGATTGAGGAGGTTCGACGTCAATTTAGAGATATCCCTGAACTAAAAGCAGCTTTAGAGATATTGAATAAGGGTGATGCTTCATCTTGGTCAACAGAGGATAAGGCTACTTATGAATTAGGGCTTGATAAAGCTGAGCATGGTAGATGTGTAGAAATTTCAACCCAGTCAGCTATCAAAGAAATGGTTTTACCTGGAATTTTAGCTATCACGACGCCTGTAATAGTTGGATTTATTTTTGGTCCTGAAACATTAGGCGGTCTTTTGGCTGGAGTCACAGTTTGCGGTGTGCTTATGGCTATTTTCCAATCAAATTCAGGTGGTGCATGGGATAATGCAAAGAAAATGATTGAAGAAGGGATTGAAGTAAATGGGCAATCATATGGAAAAGGATCTGATGCTCATAAAGCAGCTGTGGTTGGTGATACAGTTGGAGACCCATTTAAAGATACTTCAGGGCCATCATTAAATATTTTAATTAAACTTATGTCAGTGGTGTCATTAGTAATTGCACCACTAATTGCTTAAGAATTGAGGAGAATTCTATGAGATACTACGAAAGTCTATATATCGTAAATCCAAATTACGAACAAGAACGACTTGATGAAGTCATTAAAGCGGTAGCTGATAAATCGATTGAGCTAGGTTTTTCAATTATTAACCATCGTGTGTGGGGTAAAAAAAGATTAGCATATTCTATTGAAAAACATAAATATGGTTCGTTTATACTGCTTCAGTTTGAAACAGAATCAATCACTAATTTAGCAGACTTTGAACGTTTTATGATTTTACAAAAGACTATATTAAGAAATCAAACTGTAACGTTGAGTGTTAAGCCTGAAGTACAGATTGAAGAAAAACCGGTAAAAAGTGTAGAGCAAAAAGAAACCACTGAAGATTCAGCGGTGGTTAACGAAACAAAAGAAGACTCTAATGAAGAAACAAATGTTGAATCTGAAGAAGACTCTAAAGAAGTCCCACCAGTAGAAAATGAAATAGTGGTAGAGACTAAGGACGCATCAGCTGAAGATGGAGAATCAGAAGAAAAAGCAGAGCTGCCTATTGAAGAAGAAGTAACAGAAGAAGTAACAGAAGAAGTTCAGGAGTAAATTATGGCTTTTCAGAGTAGAAAAAAATTCTGTTTTTTTAAAGAAAATAGTATAACTGAAGTTGATTATAAAGATGTCAAATTGCTAAAACGGTTTATAACAGACCAAGGTAAGATTATGCCACGTCGTATTACGGGAACAAGTGCAAAAATGCATCGAAAATTAGTAAGAGCAATTAAACAAGCCCGCAATATTGCACTAATGCCTTATACTAACATAAGTACTGAGAGTTAATAATGGATATTATTTTATTACAAGATGTTGAAACACTGGGAACTTCTGGCGATATTATAAAAGTTAAACCTGGATATGCGAGAAATTTTTTATTTCCGCGCGGATTGGCCGTTCGTTCTTCCAAGCGAAATAGAGCTTTGGCGGATGAAAAAAAGAACTCTGCAAAAGCGAGGAAATTAAGAGAAACTCAAGTATATGAAGAATTAGTTAATAAGTTAAAAAATACGGAAGTAACAATTGAAGTACAAGTAGGTGAAGAAGATCGTCTTTTTGGCTCAGTTACGACTCAAGATATTCACAAGGCGCTAATTGAGAAAGATATAGAAATTGATCGACATTCAATTGAACTTGAAGAGCCAATAAAAGCTTTAGGTATTTATGACGTTAACATAAAGGTTGCAAAAGGATTACTTCAAGAGTTAAAAGTTTACGTCATTCAAGCGTAATTTTTTTTATATAAGTTTGAACCCTCTCTGGATATCTTTTCAGCGAGGGTTTTTTATTTGAGTTAGATTCTATTAACATGATTATGCAATCTATAAAGTATTACAGCCACCTCCTTCTCTTCTGGTTAACTTTTTTTACACTAGATCGTATATTATTCATATTATATAATGTAAATGAATTAGAAATTTCTATTTTTAAAAAAATAGAACCAATATTTCAAGGTTTTCGACTTGATCTGGCTACAGTATGTTATCTTACATTACCCATATTTATATTATGGCTGATTAGCTTATACATCCCCGTAAAAAAAACTCAAAAACTGATTAATATATATTTTATTTTAATTATTCCTGTATTGGTTTTTGGTATCATTCTCAACTTAGAAATTTATAATCAATGGGGACATCAAGTTGATAGAGACACTATTTCGTATTTAAAATACCCTAAAGAAGCTTGGGCGTCATCACTTAACTCTCCCCTATTATTATTGATATCTCTTTTTATCGCAGTTACATATTTTTTTTTAAAATGGAGCAAGTATATTTCAGAATTAAATTGGCAATTAAAGGGAAAAATATCAAGGTTTAACATAAAAGATATTTCAATTAGCACTCTTAAGGGGCTCGTTGCTTTTATAATATATGGCTTATGTATGCGAGGTGGGATTCAACTAGCGCCAATTAATCAGAGCTTTGCTTATTATTCAAAAGAACCTGTACTAAATGCAACAGCAGTAAATACTGTTTACAATTATTTTTATGGTTACACTCAAAAAGAACATATAAATCCTTATAAGTACTTTACAGAAAAGGAAGTAGATAGCCTCCTATATAAGGAAGATAGTGAAAAAAATAAAAAAATAAATATAATTTCTAATAAAAAACCTAATATCATTCTTATAATAATGGAAGGGTTGGTTGCTGAAGTATTATTTGGAGAAGAAAAATTAACTCCCAATATGAATCGTATAATTGAAAAAAGTCTATATTTTGAGAATATTTATGCAACATCTACCAGAACTGATCGAGGTCTAGTTTCGATTTTAAGTGGTTACCCTTCATTGCCAAATATATCTGTAGTAAAAGAACCAGATAAGGCAGCTCGCCTTTCTTTTTTACCAAAAGAGTTTAAAAGCAATGGATATTCAACCCGTTTTATCTATGGGGGTGAATCTGAATTTGCTAATATTAAATCATATCTTTTGAATTCAAAATTTGATAAGATAATAGATAAAAATAATTTTCAAAAAAATGATATGAATTCAAAATGGGGCGCACATGATCATGTGGTTTTTAATAAAAGTATTGAACAATTAAAAAATACAAAAGAACCATTTTTTACAACCATCTTGACACTTTCTAGTCATGAGCCCTTTGAAGTGCCTATGGAAACAATAATAAAAGGTGAAGATCGTCAATCTTTATATAAAAATTCAATAATGTATTTAGACAGGTCAGTTGGTGATTTTATGGATAAGGTTTCAACTGAAAAATATTATGATAATACAGTATTTATATTTATTTCAGATCATGGATTTAGAGTTGGAGATGCAAGCAATCGAGAGAAAAAGCGATATCATATACCTTTTTTTATTTATGGTGTGCCACTTAATAATAAATGGGTAGGAAAGAAAATAGCAAAGATTGGAAGCCAATCTGATTTGCCTAAAACAATATTAAATCAATTAAATCTTAATTCAGACACCTTTGACTTTTCTAATGATATATTTATAAATAGATCTTCTTTTGCTCAGTATACTTTTAGTCATGGGTTTGGGGTAGTTTCAGATAACCAAAGCCTAATATTTGATTATGATACGAAAGGTGTCAAATATTCTAATAAAAACTCAGATATTAATAATGACTTACTTTTTAATGTTGGTAAGGCTTATTTGCAAAAAGCTTACCAGGATTTTATTGATAAGAAATAATTATGTTTGCTGAAGTTTCATTCCCAATCTCAAGCTACCAAACTTTTTCATATAAAGTTCCTGAACATTTAACCTCACAAATTACAGTTGGAATTCGAGTGAAAGTTCCCTTAGGAAATCGTAAGGTTAATGGTATCGTTGTTGGTATAAGTAACTCATCTTCATTCAAAGGTAAAATAAGAGAAATTCACGACCTAATTGATGATCAGCAAGTATTAAACGATAATTTATGGTCTCTTATCAAATGGCTTTCTAAATATTATAATTCACCTTTAGGACTGGCGGCCAAAGCTGTCCTTCCATCAAATCTTTCTACAAAGTATAAACCAAAAGTAGAGGTTTTAGTCAAAGCTTTAGCTGTAAAAGACTTTAATGATTCTTTAGGAAGAGCCCAAAAAACTGTTTATGACCACCTTAAAAGCTTTGACGATAGCTTACCGGTCAAGGCTTTATCAGATTTCTGCTCTAATCCAAAAGATATTTGTAACAAATTAGCTGAAAAAGGATTGGTGTCGTTATTAGATAGGCCGATAATTCCTGATCTAAGTGAATTTGCTTTTAATACTAAAAATAAAAAGATTGTGTTAACTCAGGAACAAAATGTAGCACTAGATAAGATGGTTAGCTGCATGGATGAAAATAAGTTCAACCCCATTTTACTTCATGGTGTAACGGGTAGTGGTAAAACTGAAATTTATATTGAAGCAGCTCGACATGCTATAAAGATAAATAAGACAGTTATTATGCTACTTCCCGAAATTTCCTTAACGCCGCAGATAGCCGGTAGGTTTAGATCAGCATTTGGAAATGATGTGGCTTTATGGCATTCTAAGTTGAGCCAAGGTGCAAGGGCTTGGACATGGAAACAAATTTGTGGAGGAAAATTTAAAGTAGTGATTGGAGCCCGCTCAGCAATTTTCGCACCATTAAAAAATGTGGGATTAATTGTAGTTGATGAGGAGCAAGAATCATCTTATAAACAAGAATCTCCAAATCCCAGATATCATGCAAGAGATGTTGCGCTCATGCGAGGAAAGTTAGATAACGCCTCTGTTGTATTGGCAAGTGCTACTCCAAGTATGGAGTCTTATTACAACTATCTTAACGGTAAATATGAATACATACATTTAAAAGAAAGGTTTGGTAGTGCAAAGTATCCAAAGGTGCATGTAGTCGATATGATTAAGGAGTCGGAAGAAACTGAATTATATGGAAAAATTTTTTCAAGATTACTTTTAGAAAAGATTGAAGATCGTTTGTCCAAAAAAGAGCAAGTCATTTTATTCCATAATCGTAGAGGTTTTGCACCTATTTTAAGATGTGAAGATTGTGGGGAAATCACTATGTGTCCCCATTGCAATATTGCTTTAACCTATCATAAAAGTGGTAAATATTTACAATGCCATTTCTGTAATCATACTAAAAAGAGCATTCCTTCTAAGTGTTCTTCTTGCCAGAGTTATAACCTGAACCTCTCTGGTACTGGAACACAAAAAGTTGAAGATGAATTGTCAAATAAATTTCCGGACTCAATAGTTAAAAGACTGGATGCGGATTCTGTACGATCAGGGATTAATCTTACAAAAACACTCCAAGAATTTTATGATAAAAAAATAGATATATTGATTGGGACTCAAATGATAGCCAAAGGGTTAGATTTTGCAAATACAACATTAGTAGGTATTATAAATGGTGATACAGGATTATTTCTACCAGATTTTCGTTCCGGTGAAAAAGTTTTTCAGTTAATCTATCAAGCAGCAGGCCGATCTGGAAGAGGTGAAATCCCAGGAGAGGTTGTCATTCAAACTTATAGTCCTGAAAACCCTGTAATTAAATGTGCAACCGAACTTAACGTAGAAAAATATTATAATATTTGTTTAGAAGAGAGAAAGGCGCTTTTATATCCACCATTTAGTTGGCTGGTAAAAGTTGAAATACGTGGCAAAAATATAACTGAACTTGAAAAATCTATTAATAATATAAAAAATAGAATGATTGACCCACCAAAAGGAATATCTATTCTTGGCCCCGCATTATGTTATCGAGAAAAGCTGCGAGACTATTATCGAATGCAATTAATATTAAAATCAAATAAAGAATTAGATATAAATGGTACTACGCTTCACAAATATTATAAATCAATTATGTCTAAACAGTTTGATTCAGAAGTCACTTCAAAACAAAGATTAATAATTGATATAAACCCTGTCTCATTATTATGAAAATTCTATTCTATTATTTTTTTAGTATCAGTATTTGTTTTGGTCAACTTTCTTTTAATGGAATAAATACTTGGACACAAAGCAGTGAAATAAGCTTGGCTGGTGGAGGGTTTTTAATAGACTATGAAAATAATTTTAAAAATCCAGGAACGCTAAAAAAATCAAAACGTAAAATTAGATTTTCTTCAATAAACTACCCTGCTGATATTACCGCACAGTCATTGATTGCTAATGGCGATTATAAAGAGCATACTTTTGGAATTAGGGTGAGTCGAATAAACTATGGTGTTTTTGAAGGGAGAACTATTGATAACGAAGTAACAGAAAGCTATTCTGCAGGAGATATTAATTTTGAAATAGCATATGCAAACTCTACACTTTCTAAGAGAATTAATTGGGGTGTAACTGGCGGAGTATTTCTAAGTAGATTAGAAAAATCTAAAGCAAGGACAATAATGTTGTCTCCGGGAATTACTTTTAATACTAAAATATTTACGTTAGGTATGATGCTAAAAAACTTTGGGAAAGTAACTAGTCAGTATGGTTCAGTTAAAGAAAAAATGCCATCTTATCTTATTGGTTCGATATCTCACAAACTATCTATTATACCTTTAACTATTGAGTTTGATCATTCTTATTTAATTAATGGAAGCCATGCATATTCTGTTCTTTCTGGTATTTATAAATTCGACAGCAATTTATTTATTAAAGCAGGAACCTCAACTAATCGTTTTGACCAAACTATAAATTCTTCCTTTGGCCAAAATATTTTTTCTGACTTAGGAATTGGTCTAGTATATAAAATTGAAGATATAATAGTTGATATAAATTCTTACTCATACGGTACAGGTGGTTTAGTCTTTGCAATTGGAATATCAGTCTACTATTAATTAATAATTAAGGATTTAATTAAATTAATGTATTATTTAATTAAATTATTAAGCTGATAAATGCTATTAATTAAAATATTTAAGCAATCTTTAATGCTTAATAGAAAGTAAATATGTTCGATAATAGAGATATTCAAATCCTTGACCTTTTGCAAAAAGATGGAAGGGCTACCGCAAGTAATATAGCAAAAAAAGTAGACTTATCTATTCCTGCCGTTGGGGAAAGAATAAAAAAATTAAGTGAAAATGGAATAATTGATAAATTTGTGACAGTGCTTAATCACAAGAATGCTGGTCTTGATGTAACAGCGTTTATTTTTATTGTAAGCGAGCATTCAGATCATTACAGTGCATTCATAAATAAGACTAATGAATGCAAGGCAGTTATGGAATGTCATTCAATCACTGGTGGTGGGTCTCATATTTTAAAAATTCGTGCTAAGAATTCTCAAGGGCTTGAAGATTTACTATATGAAATTCAAAATTGGCCAGGTGTTTCTAGAACACAATCTAATGTTGTTTTATCTTCTTATAAGGAGACTAGAGATATTGACCTCCTCCCCTTCGCCCAACAAAATAATATATCTTAATTTATTTAATAACCTTATAGTTTATATCTAGTTAATTAAAGTTGATTTAACTGATATTTTTTATTAAAAGTATTTGCCTAATTTTGGCAGTTGGATATATATTTTATAGTGATTTTATATTAAAACATTAATATTTTAAGTTAAAATTAGTTTATACCTAAATAAATTAAGAGGAAAGTAAAATGCTTGGGATGAAAAGTATAAAAAGATTAGAATATATATGGTTAGATGGCTATCAGCCTGAGCCATCATTGCGTAGTAAAATAAAAGTAACTAAAGATGAAACACCGCCGAATTGGTCTTTTGATGGATCTTCCACTCAACAAGCAGAAGGTGGTAGTTCAGATTGTTTACTATTACCAGTTCAAACTTATGATGGTCCTTTATATGCTGACCACCTAGTTCTGTGTGAGGTTCAAACTGGTGAGCATGAAACACATATTACTAATACTAGAGCCGCCGCCGCCGCAGTTGTTACTGATGAATGGTGGTTTGGTTTTGAGCAAGAGTATTTTTTTACTAATAGAAATGGTGACCCTCTTGGATGGGAAGAGGGAACCCCTAGACCACAAGGTGACTATTATTGTGGTGTTGGAACTTTAAATGTTGAAGGGAGAGAAATCTCCGAAGTTCATCTTGAGGCTTGTTTAGAAGCTGGAATAGAAATAACAGGAACAAACGCAGAGGTTGCTTTAGGTCAGTGGGAGTATCAATGCTTCGGTAAAGGTATAAAAGCTGCAGATGATCTTTGGGTTAGTCGATACCTTCTATATAAAATTGCAGAAGATTATGATGTTTGTGTTAATATTCATCCAAAACCTAAAACTGGCGATTGGAATGGATCTGGCATGCATGCAAATTTTTCAAATGATGAAATGAGGACACGTGGGACAGAAAAACTTTGCACTTCTATTTGTGAAAAATTAGGGAAAGTTCATAAAGAAGGTATTGAAGCATATGGATCAGATAATGATATGAGGCTTACTGGTCTTCATGAAACACAAAGTATTGACCAATTCTCATATGGTGTAAGTGATCGTGGCGCAAGTATTCGAATACCTATATATACTGTGGAGCATGATTGGAATGGATATCTTGAAGATAGACGTCCAGCATCTAACGCAGACCCTTACAAAATCATAGATCATATCGTTGGTACTTTAACAAAATAATATAAAAAATAATTAGAATTGTTTAATTCATTAAACGATTTATGAACAAACATTGCTTTTATAAAGAGCAGTATATCTTATTAGGTTTTATTATTTTAATTTCGGATGTTAATTAAAGAATGATAATGAAACGCATTTTATATTTTATAATCATATTCTCAATTTTTATTGGCTGTGAAGAAGTTGAAAAACCTGATCGCTCAACGTGGAATATTATTCAAGAAGAAGTCCTTCTGTCTAGCTGTGTTAACTGTCATGCCTCTCAGACTGCAATTACAAAACAATCAGGTTTAGATTTATCAAAGAATGAAGCTTATAGTGAAATGGTTGGTGTTTCGCCAAAAAATATTGCTGCAAAAGAAGATGGTTTGGTCATAGTTAGTAACGAAGGTGGAATGAAAGGATTAGCTAAAAGTTTTTTATGGGAAAAAATCAATGCATATGATCGGGAGCATTATCTTAGCGATCACCCTCAATATGGTCAAATGATGCCTCCAGGCGAAAACTTTTTATCCGATGGCCAACTAAAATTTATTAGATCTTGGATTGAAGCTGGAGCGCCAGAATCTGGAATTGTAGTTGACGAAAAATTATTATTGGATTCAAATCGATATTCACCACCTGAGTTTACACCTTTAAATCCACCAGAAAAAGGGATACAGCTACACATTAAGCCTTTTGAAGTAAAGCCAAACTATGAAAGAGAATTTTTTCAATATACAGATTTAAATATTGATGGAGATATATATGCAAATCGTATTGAAATTGAAATGAGATCAGGAAGTCACCACTTTATTTTATATTCGTTCGATAAAAATATAAATAATTCAAACATACCCGAATATGATATTAAAAGAGATTTGAGGTTTGAGGATGGAACTATGAATGTCCAGACTCTTAGAACTATGCAATACCATGAATTTTTTAGTGGAACACAATGGCCAAGGATGGATTACAATCTACCTCCAGGTGTAGCTTTTAAATTAAATTCAAAATTTGGGATAGATCAAAACGCTCATTATGTTAATCGTTCTGACTCCATCATAATTGGAGAAGTTTTTACAAATATTCATACGGTTGATCGTTCAGAAGTTGAAAAAGTTGCAAATATAATAAATTGGTCAAATCAAGAAATTTTATTACCACCAAGAAAGGTCACCACGCTTAATAAAAGTTTTATTACGGATGCTCCAATTTATATAGGTCAACTTTTTTCACACGCACATGAAAAAATGACAGAGTTTGTAGTTAAAATTAAAGGTGGTGAACGTAATGGTGAATTAGTTTATTGGACAGATGATTGGGAGCATCCACCCATCATTAATTATGATCCACCTATCCAATTAAATAACGGTGAAGGCCTTGAACTTATTGCTACCTACGATAACCAAGAAGACAGATTTATTACATTTGGCTTTTTGTCTACGGATGAAATGATGATTTTATTTGGTTGGTATTATAAGTAAATATTTATGCGATTTAAACCTTTTTTTTATTTAATAGTTTGCATTTTAGTCTTAATTGCGCAACTTTTTTCTCAAAATAAGAACCCTGTTATCTTAGTTCATGGATTCATGGGGTGGGGTCCAGATGAAATGGGCTCATATAAATATTGGGGAGGAAAATTTGATATTGAAAAAGAATTAAAAGCAAATGGATTTGAAGTTTATACTGCGAATGTTGGGCCAGTCTCATCAAACTGGGATCGCGCTGTGGAATTATACTATCAAATTAAAGGTGGCCAGGTTGATTATGGAAAAACTCAGGTAGAAAAATATGGTATCATTCAGAAACCAAATAATAAAGAATATATAGGTTTATACCCTGAATGGAGTGATGAGAACCCAGTTCACCTTGTAGGCCATAGTATGGGCGGGCAGACAATAAGGATGTTAGATTACCTACTTAAAACAGCAATCACGGATTCCTCTCTAAAATATGAAGAAAGTCAGCTTCTTGGACAAATAAATGAAGGCTGGATAAAATCAATAACTTCAATTTCAACGCCACATAATGGAACAACTCTTTCAGATATAGTTACTTCAGGAATACCTTTCTTACAAGATTTTATTGGTCTAGCAGCAGTAGTAGGGAATTCATTCTACAACTTTGATCTTGAACATTGGGGTTTTAAAAGAGATGGCGAAGAAACTTGGGGAAGTTATTTTTCAAGAATGCGAAAACACCCAGCTTGGCGGACAAAAAACAGTGTGGCATGGGATGTCAGCGTTCAGGGTGCTCGCGAAATGAATAGCCTTTGTATTGCAAACCCAAATATATATTATTTTTCATATGTAACTAGCAATACAATATTAGATTCAACATCAAACAGACATGTGCCTGATAAAAACATGTCATATATAATTAGAGCGAATGCAAGACTTATGGGTATGAAAAAAGCATA
>ERZ1047821.900-NODE-900-length-19933-cov-5.724369_pt1 | contig 19933 bp, 26 predicted proteins | sample MGYA00383096_ERZ1047821 | MGnify/ENA primary metagenome ERZ1047821 (study PRJEB29581, sample SAMEA5548366) | metagenome | biome: marine; feature: coastal; material: water | depth 25 m | study: Short-term variability in the microbial, nano- and picoplankton... | reverse complement strand
TCACTATGTTCGCTCCTTTTGCTCTCTAACGGTCGCTGAACCTGGCATTGGTAAGTGGTTGCTGGCACTAACCGAAGCCGTTGCAATGGCAACCGGTAAGGCTATTTTGGGCGTTACGTGCGAACCTATCCGGGTATGCTACCATAATTCGGAAGATCCAAAGGCCGAGATCGTTCGGCGCGTTCTATCGATTTGCAAGAAGTTTAACATTGCCCAGGAAGAATTAGTTGGCCGGCTCTTCATTTCGTCGGGCCGTGAAAACGACCTGGTCCTATCGGCCGGGGATAATGGCGACATTGTTGAGGGCGCGTTTGCCATGTGCGAACGCTTTATTCAGCGCTGGGGCGTTGATCTCATTGTTTTAGATCCACTAGCCAATATGATGAGTTCGCCAGAAACCAATGAAGTCTTCCGGGCGCTTGGTAAACGGCTGTCGTTTCTGGCCGATAAAATGTCCATTGGCATTGAGATCGTGCATCACACTCGAAAGCTCAATCACTCGGACGGCTCGCGCACTGCCAGCGTTGAGAGCGCCAGGGGCGGTAGCTCTCTTATTGGGGCTGTTCGTACAGCTAGAGCACTGTCCGGCTGTTCCCGGGCCGAGGCTGAACGTCTGGGGCTCGAGAACTGGATAGATTACTTCAAGGTCGAAGCTGGCGCCAAGGCCAACTTGTCTCGAAGCTCTGAAAAGAGCGATTGGTTTAAGAAGTCTGGCATCCAGCTTTTGAATGGCGATTGGGTTGGCGTGTGCGAGGTCTTTCAATTGCCAGATGTGTTCGACGGTATCTCGGTCGCTGATGCCGGACGAGTGCGGTCTGCCATAGGCGCGATGGATGAAGCGCCAATGTTTAATTCCCGGGCTCGACGCTGGGTTGGGAATGTTGTGGCGGATGTATTGGAAATTGATGTAACGGACAAGGCTGTTCGTCGACGCGTGAGCCGACTTGTTGATGGTTGGATCAAGACGAATGTCTTGGCGGTTGAGCTTTGGAAGGACAAGCGCCAGGGCAAGGAAAGCGAGGTGGTGGTCATGGGAGATAATAACCCAAGGCTCGAAGCTCCTCCTTGATGCGCGGTTGTGCCAGTGCTTCCTTGTTACGTTGTTGTGTCGCAGACAACAACAACTAACGAGGTGGCACGGATGCTACTTCCTACCTCTGTGTATATATATAGGGATTTTCACAGAGAGGTTGCAAAAATGTCACAGTAAATTGAGGTGAAATATGGGTGCATATCGGTACGACAAAGACCCAAAAAAGAGGCGAAAGTTTGTCAAAAAATGGAGAAAGATAATGGCAGAAATAAAGAAAGATCCGCGTAAAAGAAAACAATATCCACTTGGCTTGGAGCGTGGAAAATGGATACAAATTGTGGCTGATATGAAGCCGAGCGACAGTGAGATTGTGCCGGCTGACGAGGTGGCTCGGGCGAGGTGGTCAATGGGGCTTTTGTGGGGCGCTGGAAGTATGGTGACCAGGAAGATTAAAGGTTCTACCGACTACCGGATTTGGAGATTGTACTGATGGGGGAAAAGACGATTGCGGAAGAGTTTAAGCTCAAGAAGATAGAGCCGGACAATAAATTGAAGCATTATAATACAATCCAAGCTTTTGTTCGGAAGATGATTAAGCAGAGAAAAGACAAGAGGAGAGAGAAGGATGACGATAGTTGAATATGGCTTGCTTGTGGTCATTAAGTTTACCACTCTGGCTGATTGTGAGGAGATCAAACATATGATTGGGCATGAAGCACATTGCTTTATGAGCTACCGAGAATTAATGGTAGACGAACATCCAAAGCCGTTGGCTCGACCGTTTACGGCGGAAGATCTTGACAAGGTTATTGCGCAGTAGCGGAGCAGTAACGCGCTCGCGAGGAAAACAGGCGAAATAAAAAAGTAACATAATACATGTTATGCGAATATAAGATGATTATACCTTATATATCAATAACTTAGTCACATATCATCGCAAGGAAAAGGGTTATATTTGCCCATTCCGGAGCGGAAAAGCCCCCCCGGGGTCGATATATTTGGCCGGAGCGTGACCAGGTAAAATCACACACGCAATCGACCTTTTATGAAGATAATCCATTTGGTCTATTTGCAAAAAAATTTTATATCAAAAATTAATAAACCAAAAAAAGGGAAAACTCATGCCTACCGGCAAAGGCAGTTACGGAACCAAAAAAGGAAGACCACCAAAAAAAGGCAAGTAATGGCTGGTACACCAATTAAGCGCAAGTTAATCGCTGACATAGAAAAGTCTGGCGGTTTTGAGTACATCCTCTCGACCATCGTCGATGGCGGAAGCATTCAAGACCTGGCATCGTCGTTTGGTGTCTCGAGAAAATTTTTATCTGAGTTCCTCAACAAAGATCCAGAGCAAAAAATAGCGCTAAAACAAGCCAGAAAAATGAAGGCGGAAACCCTAGCAGACCAGGCGCTCCAGCTTGTTGACGCCGTTGAAGAAAACCCAAACGCAATATCAAAGGCCCGAGAGCAAGCCAGCATTCGCAAATGGCTCGCCGGCGTTCACGATCCAGATACTTACGGTCAAAAGCAAGCGAACGTGACAATCAACGTCGGAGATCTCCATCTAGACGCGTTGCGTCACGCTCCAGCGATCAACCAGGATGCTGAAGATGCCGAAATTACCCAAGTTAAATAAATACAATCTTGATCGCATTAGCAAGCACTCTGAATACGACCAGATTATCTTCGTTGGAATTATTGGAGAAGATATCACGTTGGTTTCAAGTTGTGAAACGCGAGAAGAAACAACGGCCATACTTGAAGTTGCCTCTTTAAATTGTCGTTCAAATTTATTTCCTGACATGGCAAATGATTGGGTGCATTGATGGCAAATAATCCATTTATTGATTTCATTAAACCCTACCGCAACGACCCGGTAAAGTTCGTCAAGGAAGTTATTGGCAAAGATCCTTTGGATTATCAGGCAGAGCTCTTGACAGCGATTGCCAAGGGAGAGCGTCGATGTAGCATCCGCTCGGGCCACGGTACAGGAAAAAGTTCGACAGCTAGCTGGGTGATGCTTCATCATTTGTTTACGCGGTTTCCATGCAAGGTCGTCGTGACAGCCCCCACAACCGGCCAGCTTTTTGATGCATTATTCGCGGAAGTGAAAGCCAACATTAACAACCTACCGGACGCCCTAAAGGCGCTCCTGACGGTAAAATCTGACCGGATAGAGCTTACATCTGCGCCGGCCGAAGCCTTTATATCGGCCAAGGTGGCGCGAAAGGAAACACCCGAAGCCTTGGCTGGTGTTCACGCCTCTGGTCCAAACAGTGCAGTGCTTTTGGTAGCAGATGAAAGTTCAGCGGTGGACGAAAAAACCTTCGAGACAGCTTCGGGAAGTATGTCCGGATTTAACTGCACCACTTTGCTACTTTCAAATCCGACGCGAAGCTCGGGTTTTTTCTTTGATACTCAAACACGCCTTGCAGATACTTGGTGGACCCGGCGTTGGAGTTGCATTGAAAGTCCGCTGGTTTCAGACGATTTTGTAAAAGAAATGCGAGAGCGTTACGGCGAGGACAGCAATCCATTTCGCATTCGCGTTTTAGGAGAATTTGGCCTTACGGACGAGGATACAATTATTCCGCATCACTTGGCAGAGAGCGCAAGCCGTCGTGACATTGAGGTAAGTCCTACTGCCAAAAGGGTATGGGGCTTAGATGTTTCAAGATTTGGCTCTGACAAAAGTGCGTTAGCCAAGCGCGTTGGTTCGACAATTACCGAGGTTAAAACTTGGAGAAACTTGGATCTCATGCAATTGTGCGGAGCCGTAAAATCCGAGTATGACGCGTTATCTCCAAGCGACACTCCAGATGCTATATTTGTGGACGCGGTGGGGCTGGGATCGGGGTGTTGCGATAGACTTTCAGAATTAGGCTTACCGGCCATTGGCATTAACGTGAGCGAAAGTCCATCGATGAAGGGCCAATATGTTAATTTAAGGGCGGAGCTTTGGTGGAAACTAAAGACGTTTTTAGAAAATCGCGATTGCAGTATTCCAGACGATGAACAGCTTATAAGCGAAATGGTAGCAATTAAATATAAGTTTAATTCATCTGGCAAAGCCCAGGCGGAAAGCAAAGCGGAAATGAAAAAAAGAGGATTGGCAAGTCCAGATATGGCGGACGCTGTTTGCCTAACGATGAGCCACGATAATGCAATTGCAGTGCATGGCAAAATTCAATCCTGGAACAAACCGATAAAACGAAATTTAAGAGGAATTGCGTAATGGGTATACTTGATTTTTTCTCCCAGGAAGCCGGGCAAAAACGGCGTAAAATGCTTGATGGATTACTAAATCCTATCGACAAGAAAATCTACGAAACCTCGCAATACTACCTTGGTCCGCACATGACTAACTTTCTTGATAAATCACTTCGAGTTGCAGAAGTGGCTAACCAGGCAACAGATACAAATGAAGCTCTCCTGGCATCAAAAGCGCTTATGGGTTCCAGAGGCGGTATGGAGATTTTAAAGAATGCTGGCCTTCTTGGCGCAAATACAGCAATGGCTATGCTACCCGGCAATCAATCAGCAACCATGTCGATGGTTCGAGAGCCTAACCCAAACCAATTTAAAGTTTCAACTTCCCAGCCTTCAAGTTACGACAGCGCTCCTGGCTCTCAAGAAAGATATTTAGGGCAAGCCGAGGACAGATCTGATTTAACGTATTTACGTTATAAGCCAGAAAAACTGTCAGATCGTTTAACGGCGTCACTTGAAGCGTTACGAGATCCAAAAAATCCAACGCGGATTGAAATGATGCAGACAATTATGAGAGGCAAGGAGCTTGGTGGTTCTGATTGGTATAATACAGAAGAGCTTCGGGATTGGTTTGTCAAAGAATTAGGTAAAAGCAAAGGCGATAAAGAATGGCGCGATTTTATGTATTTAATGGGTACAACGTCGCCTGGTTCTAAAGTGGACCCAAACATAGGAAATGCGTCAGCCGTAAGGCGTCGAATGTTTTTAGATGAAGTTGTTAAAGGTACAAATAAAACTTACATGGAAGTTTTAAAAGACGTTACAAAATTGGATGATGCCAGCATTATTTCAAAAACCAGAGCAAAAGGCTACGGCCATAAAACGCAAGGCTTGCAAGAATTAAATACGGCAAAATATGCCCAAGGAAGATTTTCTGCACCAGCGGAACCCGGAGTAGCACCAACAAAATCAAGCATGGTTGAAAATCCGAAGCCAAAAGGGTTTGCAAATTCGTTGTTAGGAAACACAACAAACATGGCTGGTGATTTACACTTTACCCGGTACATGGCGATGGCGTCTCGGCATCCAGATTGGTTAAGCACCGGGAGTGACGTTGGAAAAGAATTTAAGGAAGAAATACTTCAAGCATTTCCAAAGGCAAAAAAATATTTTGGCAAACGCAAAGTAAATGGCAAAATTCAAGATAGTTTTAATCCTAAAAAAGCAGTGACTGAAGGCGCTGTACCTTTAGAAGCGCTTGAAAAGTATCGAAATGTATGGGCGGAAAAACCAAGAGATAATGAATATGGTGCGTTTGAAGATTTAATGAAAGAGATTGGCGAGGAGCTTAACATGACGCCGTCTCAAGTCCAGGCTAATTTATGGATGGGTGCGTCTGATAAAACTGGAGTTGATCCATCGAGCCAAGGTACGTTTATGGATTTATTTAGACGCCGTGCAGATAAAAAAGCAAAGGCAACCGGGAAAACCAGGGAACAAGTTATAAAAGAATTTATAAAAGACAAAGGTTTGTTGGCAGTGCCAATGGCTGGCGGTGTAGGTCTTGGATTTCAGCAAGGCGGATTATTGACCGGAAATGACCAAGGCGGAGATATCTAATGGTCGATCCAGTTACGTTAGCAACCGGAGCGGTCGCCGGATTTAATTTACTGAAAAAGGGTTTGTCTGCCGGCAAAGAACTGCATCAAATGGGCGGTGAGCTTAACTCTGTTTTAAATTACATTTCTGGCGTTGAAGAAGCAAAAAAAAGTAAAAAACAAAATAATCCGCTAAATGACTATTTGGAATACGAAAAAGCAAAAACCATGAAAAAAGACCTTGAAAACCTTATATTTGATATGAAGGGTTCGAGGGGAGTTGCAGTTTACAAAAGTTTTGTTGCCAAGTCTGAAAAAGCCCAGCGCGAGGGTCGATATAAAGCGATAGCCAGAAAAAATAAAATTTTAAACGCAATATCAATATTTCTTGGCGCGTCAATCACTGTGGGTGGCGGAGCCTTGTTGGTGTGGTTTGCAATTGAGTTTGCACCATGAATGAGAACCGAGCGCCTTTTACTTTTAACAATTCTTTTATTTTTGTTGGCCTACGCTGACATTATCACAACGCAACCAGCCTGGATCGTAATAAAATGAAAACATTAGAAAAAGATAGCAAGTATAACAAAGCCGATACAAATGGCGACAACGTAATTTCAGATCGTGAGCTTGATCTTATATTAGAAGAAAAGCGACTGAAAATAGACGACGATAATAAAAAGCGCGATATGATCCGGGCGCTTATTTGGTTTCAATCTATAGCTACAATTGCTTTTGTTGCTGTACTTACGTTTCCAGAATTTGTGCCAGAAAGTCGCCTCTCACACTTAGTCGGAGTTTCAACAACTTTTATAATCGCTCAGCTAGGAATTATTGGTAGTTTTATTGCTGGCACAACCATCGAGAAAGTAAAGGGCCAGGGATAATGGAAGCATACTTCGACGATATACTCCAATACGTCGTAATTCCGGTCATAGGGTTCCTGTGCCTTATGTACAGAAGCCAACAAACGATAGCAACCAAAGTGGCTGTCCTCGAGGCTCTTTTGGACCGTACAAAAGAAGGCCATGACAGAGAAATAAAAGAAATGCGGGAAACTGTAAAAGCAATATTTCAAAAGCTCGACGGCATCGAGCAAGCACTAAGGAAATAACATGATAGGACAAATTATTGGCGCAGTTGGCTCACTGGCATCGACCTACATCGAGGGGAAAGTCACAACTCAAAAAGTCAACGCAGAAATAAAAAAGAAACAACTTACTGGTGAGATTGATTGGGATATTGAAGCTGTAAAAAGCATGAAACATAGTTGGCGTGATGAATTTTTTTCAATACTTTTTTCAGTACCTTTAATTTTATGTTTTTGCGGTGAGTGGGGCAGAAAACTTGTTGCAGATGGCTTTGAGGCCCTTTCAACGATGCCAAGTTGGTACAGTGTAACTTTGGGAGCGTTAGTGGCTAGTAGCGTAGGGATACGATCAGTTACCAAATTTTTTGGGGGTAAAAAATAGAGTGTCCAGTTTGTGGAAATAAAATTGAAATGTGCAGTGTTTACACGCGTCAGCAAATTTGGAGAGAAATACAGCAAGTTTGTTTGAAATGTAAAGAACGTGAAGATCGAGAGCGATGGCAAAAACAAGAAAAATTATAAGGTGATTTTATGAAACATAATTGGGAAAAATCATTAGGGCTTTTGCTTGAAAATGAGGGTGGGTTTACCGCCGATAAATTAGATCGTGGAAACAAAAATGGTGGCTCAACAAATCTTGGAATTACGCAAATGGTTTATGAGCGTTGGGTTGGTAAAAAAGTTGACCATGACATTATGAGGGCTTTAACTCCGGCGGACGTTGGTCCTATTTATAAAGAAAATTATTGGAAGCGTGTCAAAGCAGATGATTTACCATCTGGCCTTGATTTTTTTACGTTTTCTTGGGGCGTTAACTCCGGACCTGGCACCAGCGCCAAAGCTCTCCAAGGTATTATTGAGGTAGTCCAAGATGGTGGCATTGGACCTAAAACATTAAAGGCTCTGGCAGAGTTTGATCCCATAGAAGTACTTGAAAAAATGCATGACAAAAGACAAGGGTTTTATGAGGGTATATCTGGTCCAGGTGGATTTGAAAGATTTGGTAAAGGCTGGACAGCTAGAAATAAACATGAGCTTGAAGAAGCTCTAATAATGGCAGAAGGTTGATCAGCTTTTTGTAAAGATAATTCGTTTTATAAAATTTAAAAGCTGAACTATATCAAAAGTATCAAAGTTTGAACGTCGTGATGACGTACAATTTGAGGTAAAAATGGAGCTAAAACCGCTCACTGAAGATGAGATCGAAAGTATTGTATCCTCCGCTGTTTCAGAGGCCGTAGATTTTATTGAGAGCGAAATTCAGCCCGAGCGCGTAAAGAGCCAAAAATATTTTGATGGTCAAAGCGACCTGGAATATGAAGATGGTCGAAGTAAAGTCGTCTCAACAAAGTGTCGAGATGTCGTCCGAGCTTTAAAGCCAAGTCTCATGCGCGTCTTTTTAGATAGTCAATCACCGGTGGAATTTATTCCAACCGGACCAGAGGACGTAGCGTCTGCGACGCAATGCACGCAATTTATAAATTATAAATTTAATCAACTTAATGGTTACAAGGTATTATCAGATGTTTTTCAAGATGCCCTGGTTAAGCGCGTCGGGATTTGCCGAGCGTATTATGAAGATTATTCCACAACCGAAGTCCACAAGTACTCGGGTCTTGCTGATGAAGAGTTCAATTATCTTGTTTCAGATGAGAGCGTTGAGGTCCTTGAGCATGGCCAAACAGTGGAGTTTGAGATTGATACAACGACCGGTACAGAAACTGAAAAAAGTGTTCACGAAGTTAAAATAGCACGAAAAAAAGAAGCTGGAGATATATGCATTGAAAGCGTTCCCCCGGAAGAATTTTTTGTAGATCGAAACGCAAAAGATTTAGATAAAAATTTTTATGTCGTTGGGCATAGAGTAGAAAAGACAGTTGGTGAGCTAGTTGAGGCTGGCTATGAATTTGAAGATGTGGTCGATCTCGGTGGCCTGTCTGACAATACGACGTCCGATACTGAGCAATATGCTCGGTCTGGCTACTCTATTGATCGCGACGAAGGTCAAAACAATACAGACCCATCCTCGAGGAAAGTTTTGATCACCGAGGCTTACATGAAAATTGATGTTGATGGAACTGGTTATCCTTTATTGCATCGCATTATTATGGGCGGAACAAGTTATAAAATGCTTGATCATATGCCTTGTGATCATCACGGCTTTGCTACGTTTTGCCCAGATCCGGAACCTCATACATTGTGGGGCCGTTCGTTAGTTGGCCTTTTATTTGATGACCAGGACGCTTCTACGTCGGTTGTAAGATCTATCCTTGATAATGTGGCTCTGGTGAATACTCCCCGGCTTCAAATTGTTGAAAGCCAGGCAAATATAAATGATGCGCTGAATAATGAAATTGGTGCGATAATACGAACGAGAGCCCCCGGGGCTGTAAGCCCAATTGCAATTCCATTTGTTGCTGGTCAAACATTATCGGCCTTACAGTATTTGGATCAAATGATTGAGCAAAAATCTGGCGTAAGTTCTTTGTCCGCTGGTATGAATGCAGATGTATTACAAAGCACAACAAAACAAGCGGTTGATCATCATATAAGTTCGGCTCAAGGCCAAACTGAAATTATAGCTCGAAATTTTGCCGAGGGCGGAATGAAAGAGCTCTTTCGAATATTATTACAATTAACAATTAAGCATAGTTTTAAAGAAGAAATAATGCGTTTGAATAATCAATTTGTACCGGTTGATGTAAAGTCCTGGAACGCTGAAATGGATATGACTTGCAATGTCGGATTAGGCACAGGAAAAGAAGCTGAAAAACAACAAGCTTTACAGCAAACATTACAAATACAACAAATGCTTTACCAGCAATATGGTCCACAAAATGGCTTGGTAAATTTAACGCAAATTAGAAATACGTTAGCAGATATTTTGGCGTCGGCTGGTATGAGAAACACAGAGCGATATTTTCAGCCAATGACGCTCGAGCAAGAGCAAATGATGCAACAGCAAGCACAACAAGCCCAGCAAGCTCAAGCGCAAGCTCCACAGCCAATGGACCCAAGCCAGGCGATATTGCAAGGCGAACAAATTAAAGCGCAGTCAAAACAACAAGGCGACATGATGAAGCTCCAGCTTCAAGCTCAGAAAAACATGATGGATGACGACCGTGCGCGAGATAAAATGGACCAAGATTTACTTGTAAAATCTGCGGAATTATTGGCAAAGCACGGTGCTCAAATTAATGTGGCTCAAATTAAAAGTGCTCAAGCTGGATTACGCCAGCCTGGCGGAGAAAAGCAATGAGCGATCAATTTAAATTAAAAGCACAACAAGCTCGGGATCTCTTAAACAATGAGACGTTCCAGGAGTTTTTACGAAATGTTCGAGAAAGACAAAAAGAAGTTTTTCTCAACTCAAATGCGAATGAAGTATCTCTTCGAGAAGAGGCACATACTTTAATTCGCGCACTCGATGCAATCGAAAGCGAACTCACATCTGTAATTTCAGCCGAGGCCGTTTTAGATCGCAAAAACAAAAAACAAAAATTAGGAGTTTAGGACGTTGTCAAACACTGAACAAATTGTAGAAAAAGGTACTGTCGAAAGCGCAGTAAATTCACTTTTAACGCCGGTGGAAGAAGCTCCGGTTGAGCAAGTGGACGAAAATCAAGCTGAAGAGCAACTTGATGCGGTCGATGACACGGCCGTTGAAGAAAGTGTCGAGGAGACTACAGAAGAAGAAGTTGTAAGCGACGATCAAAATGAGGACGCTCCAGAAGAGTTTTTTACTGTCCAGGTAGACGGTGAAGCTGAAGAGTGGACCCTCGATGATCTAAAGCGCTCCGCTTCCGGTCAAGGTAAGATCCAAAAAAATATGCAACAAACGGCAACAATTCGCAAGCAAGCGGAAGAAACATACCAGGCGTTGCAAAATGAGAGAGCTAATTTACAAAAAACTCTTGAACAGTATCAGAGCCAATTTGCCAACGATACTTTAACAAAGCCGTCTATCGAGTTGCTTGAAACCGACCCGATACAATATCAAATTGATAAAGCACGGTACGACGAAGCAATGGAACAGCGACAGACGCTGGGCGTCGAGAGACAGCGACAAGCTCAAGCTCAAGAAGCCCAGACAAAGCAAGCAATGTCAGTTTATATGGCAGAGCAAGCAAAGTTGCTGGCTGAAAAAATACCAGAATTTGGAGAGCCCGATAAAGCAAATGTTTTAAAAACTGAGCTTGTCAGTGCTGGTCAAACCTATGGTTATACTGCGGACGAGATATCTCAAATTGTAGATGCTCGAGCCGTCCAGGTTTTGCACGATGCCAACAAATGGCGAAAGCTCCAGGCATCAAAGGGCAAGGTCGAAACAAAAGTATCCAAAGCTCGTCCAATTGTTAAAAGTGGGTCAAAGCAAGTTGCATCCTCTAATAATTTCAAAAGAACACAGCAAGTTAATTCTCAATTTAAAAAAACCGGAAGTGTTGCAGACGCAACGCTGGCAATTTTACAAGGAGGTTCCTAAATGGGCCAAAATGCAAATACTACCGAGACATATGATGTCTCAACAATCAGAGAAGATATTCAAGATATCTTGAGAGATATTTCTCCAATGGATTTTGTGTTTATGTCAAACGCAAAAACGCGAAATGTTTCAAACACATTCTTCGAGACTGCCGAAAGATCGTTAGCATCCGCCGTTTCGAACAATCAAGTTGCCGAAGGAGAAGCATCTCCAGCCAATGACGCCCAAAGTTTACCGGTCAGAATTGGAAACTATACGGAAATTTCGGACAAAGTAGTTGAAGTATCGGATACGTCGCAAAAAGTCTCAGGCGTTGCAAACGCGCAGACCATCGCCGAGGGCATTGCGACAGCAACAAAAGAGCTTAAAAGAGACATGGAGACTTCTCTCTTTGCCTCAAAAGCTGGCAACGCTGGATCTGCGAATGCTGGTGGAGCTCGTGTCACGGCCGGCTTGCCTACATGGCTCCGGACAAACGTCTCCAGGGCCACTGGCGGTGCTAATCCAACGCTTTCTGGCACAACTACTGGTTTCCCAAATGCGGTTGCTACCGACGCTATAAGTGGCAATATGAGAGCCATTTCGCAAGCATTGCTACAAACTGTGATCAGTAGTTGTTGGACCAATGGGGCTACGCCCAAAATTCTTTCAGTAGGGCCGGTTCAAAAGCAAGCTGTTTCTGGATTTGCTGGCAACGCAAGCAAGACGCGTGAGCAAGCAAACACGGACGGAATTATCATGGCTGGAATGGGCATATTCATTTCAGATTTTGGTGAGATTTCAATTATTCCGAGTAGGTTCCAACGTACCAGGGATGCATTCGTCCTGGACCCAGAGCATATGGAAGTGGCGTATTTGTCTACTTTAACGCAAAAACCACTTGCTCGAACTGGTCACAGTGAGAGGCGGTTACTCAGCGTTGAATTTGGATCTTACGTTTATGAAAAAGCTCATGGCGTGATCGCGGATCTGAACGCGTAATTATGGCGGACTATACATTCCGCATAACATCAAATACTCGGCCGTTTTTTAACGGCCGGGCCATCGATGAGGGCGAAGAGGTTACGGTCGATAAGGAGATGGCGGACCTAATTAAAAAGAACGGCTGGGGTGAAAGTGTGAGCGCCTCAAAAGAAAAAAAAAGAGCGCGAACGAAGTCGGGCCATTATAAAGCGGATGACCCAAATACTCCAAAGAACGAGGCATTTGAATGAGCGTAAAAGAAATAATTAAAGAAGAGGACGGCAAAGTTCATGTTCATCGGTCGCAGAATGTTTCTGGAATTATTGAACACAATAAAATTCAGTCAGAATTACAGCCAAATTCATTTGGCCATAACGGAATGCGGTATGTTGGTGAAGTGCCTTTTGTTGTTGTTGAAATGTGGCAAAAAGAGTGCGGAGCGCGAATTGGTTCTGACGAATTTATGGCTTACGTCAAAAAGAAATTAATGGACCCAGATTTTAAAAAACTACTCGTTAAAGGATATTAAAAATGGGTTTAGCGACATTTGCTGAATTAAAAACAAGCCTCGGAGATTGGCTTAACCGTTCAGATTTAACGGCGGTTATACCCGATTTTATTACGCTGGCCGAGGCTCAAATGAACAGAGATGTTCGGCATTATTCGATGATGCAACGCGATACTGCAACCATTGACAGTCAATTTTCAGCAAGCCCAAATGATTGGCTCGAAACAGTTAGGCTTCATTTGAACGACGCCACAAAAACTTTGCTCGAGCAAACGTCTCCAGAAGAAATCGCAAAAAAAAGAGAGTTAGCATCAGACACCGCCGGAAAGCCAGAATTTTTCTCTCATATTGGCAACACTTATGAAGTATTTCCAACGCCCTCAACCAGTTATACCGCCGAGCTTTTATATTATCAAAAAATACCAGCTTTAAGCGATAGCAATACGTCAAATTGGTTACTGCAAGCAAGCCCGGATATGTATTTGTATGGCGCTTTACTGCAAGCGTCGCCTTATTTGGTCAACGATGAGCGTTTGGGAACCTGGGGCAACCTTTATCAATCAGCATTAAATTCAACAAACGGCGCGTCCGATCAAAGCCGGTATTCATCCGCTGGGTTGAAATTACAAATAAGGAGTTATTAATGTCTTTATCAAATACCTACGAAACGCACGTTTTAAACTATTTATTTACGGCAACTTCAGTTACCAGGCCCACTTCGTTTTTCCTTGCACTATTTACAGCGGACCCAGGCGAGGCGAGTATTTCAAATGAGTGCTCAACTTCTGGTACAGCTTACGCTAGGCAAGCAATTGCATTTACTGTGTCAAACAATTTAGCAACCAATTCTGGAGCAATTGAGTTTCCGGTTGCAACAGGATCTGGGTTTGGAACCGTAACACATTTGGCGGTCTGTTCGGCCAGCACTGGTGACAATATTATCGCCTCGAGTGCGTTAACTGCCTCAAAAGCGATTGGGGCTGGCGATGTATTCCGGCTTCCGGTTGGCGATTTGGACATTACTCTGGAGTAATTTTTTATGGCTCACGTTTTAAATGACCGTGTTAAAGAAACGTCAACCACCACTGGGACTGGTACAATCAATTTGGCCGGAGCTAATGATACATTTGAAACTTTTGTAAGCGGTGTTGGAACTACAAACACAACGTATTATTGTATTAAGCATCAAACATCGAACGAATTTGAGGTTGGAATAGGCACTGTCACAGACGCGTCTCCTGATACTCTAAGTCGAACAACAATAATTTCATCTTCAAATTCAGATAATGCAGTTGATTTTTCGGCTGGTACAAAAGAAGTCTTTTGTACTTTACCAGCTTCGAAAGCGGTTGTGATTGACAACAGTTCAACGGTTCCAATTTCAAATTCAGATATTGTTTTAACAAATACAAATACCGCAAACACCGCCGGAACTGACTATAATAAATTAGAGTTTAAAAGAGAGCCATCTGATAATTCTTTAAGCACATCAGACAACCTTGGCGAAATAAAATTTACTGGCGATAATGCAAGTGGAGCAAATAAAATTTATGCCCATATTCGAGCAAATGCTATTGCTACAACAGCTAGTGATGAAGATGGTGGTCTTGAAATTAGAACCGTAAAGGACGGTAGTGAAGATGCTGGCGGTTTGCATTATATTCGGAGCGACTACATAAAATGGAACGCTTTTTCAAGAGATATTGACTTTAGAGTTCAGTCTACAGGCTCAACTCAGATGTTTCACATTGACGCTGGAAACGATGGAATTGGAATAAAAACATTAGGCACGGCTGATGATGAATTAACAGTGAACGGTTCAGCAAAAATTGATTTTTTATCGAAAACTTTGGACGATGTAAATGACAGTACGGTTGGAACAAGCAAGGAAGTTAATTTAAGAGGAGTTGCCAATCCAATTGTAACACGCAGAATGTCAAGTGCATACCGATCACAGGTTATTGCTGGTAACCCAATTGGGTATTACCAAGGCAATCAAGGATACTCAAACAACGATATGAGAGGAAGGTTACATTACGTTGGTGATGAAACTGGCGATGGGACGGGAACCACTTACGATGCTGTGTTATTTTATGGAGCCAGTACAAATAGCAGTGCACATACTATAAAGATAGCAATCTATACAAGAAATAAATATGGTTACCCGTCAAAACGAGTTCATCTTGCGACAAGTACAAACCCAATGGCCTCGTCAACCGGCAGTAAAGTAATTACAGGAGATTTTACTTTAAAAAGTGGTTGGTACTTTGTAATGGTTAATACAATTGTTGCCAGTGGAACATTAGTTTTAAGATCTAATTACAGCAGTTCAAGTGGTCACAGTTACGGTAGGTATTCGCTTGGAGTAACTTATTCATCCGGTACACAATACTTTCCAACTTCTGCAGGTGACAACAGCAGTGTGATTGGTTTTAACAGTTCGTTTACTGATCCGCCCTTAGATTTAGCCGTTTCCGGCACAAATTATGCTTGGTTTGCTACAGGCATAGGTCAAATGATCGCACTAAGGTATAAAAATATTTATAGTGAGGATTTGACGGATGCCTAAGACCAAATCTCAAATATTTAATGCTGATGGAGAACTGCAAAGTACAACCGAAACTGATATGCCAATGAACGAAATAAAGTATGAGCGAGGTAGGTATCTTCAGATTACAGACGAGCTACTTATTCCAGATCGATTTGAACAGTTGACAACAACGCAACAGTCGGAATTAAAAACAATTCGGCAAGCATGGCGAGATATGCCTCAAAATTATACTGAAGAAAATGCAGTATTCCCTACAGTTCCTCAATGGTTAAAAAATAAATTTCCAAATCAATTTGAGGATTTTAGTTGATGTTTGGAATTACAGCCTTTTCAGAAGCCCCTTTTAGTTCGCTCGGAATAACGATTGTTAATGCCTCGTCGACTTGTGCAATTTCGACAAGTACAAGCTCTTCATGTGTAGCTGTTAAAGATGTTGCGTCAAATATCACAACTACAATAAGTGTAAGTTCAACTGCATTAATTGTTAAAATCGGTGTTTCAACAAATGTCCTGGCGCTTTCAACAACCGCCGTTGGTACTCGCGTAGCAACTGTTTCATCTACTCCAAATATTGTTGTATCAACAACGGCGGTTGGTTCAAAACTAGCTTTTGGCGCGTCAAATATAACAACTGCACTCTCAACAACATCGCAAGCAAATATTGTAAAACTTGCATCAAGTAACACAGCTTTGGCAACTTCAGTTTCGGCTCAAGCTGTAAAGATTGCAACAGTAACATCAACGAATAATTTAGTAACTACAATTTCTGCAACGGCTAATGCAGTAAAAAGTTTTAATTCTTTAATTGAAATAGTTTTTTCAACAACTGCAAACGCTCGACTGAAATGGGAGCCGGTTGATCAAATTACTGATACTTGGACGCCAGGTTCGAGCGTAAGCACGAGTTGGAATGTTGTAACTCCGCCGGCTGATAGCTGGAGTGGTGTAAGCGTAAATTCTAAAACCTGGTCCGGTCAAAATGATGCATCAACAAATTGGAGTGAAGTCGCATGACAACTACAACAAATTATTCTTTTAACTTACCAACTGTGTCTGGCGACGCCGGAACCTGGGGAACAAAGTTAAATACAAATTGGACCTCTCTTGATAATATACTGGGCGGAACAACTCCAATTACAGCAATTAATATTGACGGCGGAGCAATCGATGGAGCGGTTATTGGTGCAAATTCTGCGTCTACCGGAGCTTTTACTTCAGCAACAATATCTGGAGAATTAACTGCAACGTCTCTTAATGAAAATGCAAGTACAATTACGCAAACTTCTGGAACGGTTGTTTTGGATTTTCATACCGCCAATAATTTTGAAGTCACTTTATCAGAAAATATTACAACTTTAACTTTATCAAATCCGCCATCTACAGGAACAGCGTTTTTTTTCACACTAAAAGTGACGCAAGATAGTACAGCCAGGACTATTAATTTTGGCTCAATTAAATTTGCCGGAGGAACGGCTCCAACGCTTTCAAGTGCGTCGGGAGCAATTGATACTTTTGTTGGATATACAATTACAGGCTCTGAATACTTTATGTTCACGGCCGGACAAGCGATGGCGTAAAAAATGAGCGGTGCAAAAAAACTTTTTAAAGCAGTAGAGGCGTCGGCTGGCGGTGGTGGGGCGTCTGGTAATGTTATAGAAAATGTTTTTTCTGACCAACTTTACCTTGGAACAGGAGCGTCTTTAACAATAAATAATGGGATTGATTTATCTGGATCAAATGAGGGTCTTGTTTGGCTACGTCGAAGAAAAACAAGTGGAGAATATTCGAGTGTTTATGATACGATCAGAGGTCCGCAAAAACAACTTCGCTTTGGCGATAGTCAAGTTGAAGCGACCCAAACTGGGAATAATGGTCTAACATCTTTTAATTCCAACGGTTTTACAATTTCAAATGGACCTATTGGAATTAATTATGGCGGTGGGTACGGTGGGGCTTACCAAAGTTTAACATTTAAAAAAGCCAATAATTTTTTTCATGTTTCGACAGTCGTCGCAGATGCTGGAACACCAAACCCAACAGTAGATTTAAGCGCGCTTGGAACCGTTGGAATGATTTGGGTGAAACCTAAAGATTTGGCTCAACAATTTATGTGCTGGCACAAAGATTTATCTGCAAATCATGTAATTGATTTATCTGCTTCGAATGTTCAAGAAAGAAGTTCTGGAAACCCATTTATTACAATTTCAGGAACAACTCTAACAATTACGAGTGGAACGGCTTCAAATTATGGAACATATATAATCTACGCTTGGGCTGATAATTCTACAATTGCGTCTGAAAATCAGCTTGTTAGATGTGGAACTTACACAGGGAATAATTCTAATAATTTAATTGATCTTGGGTTTGAACCAGAGTTTTTAATTGGAAAAGCAATTAATACAAATTCAAGTTGGTATCAGTTTGATCAATCGAGTGGGTGGACAGGGTACGGTTACAGTAGCGTAAAAAATCCATTTTCAAACAACACAGAGCAATCGGCTAACGCGCCTATTCAGCTTTGTTCAACTGGTTTTAATTGTACAAATTCTGATGTTGAATATAATTATCAATCTGAAAAATATATCTACATGGCAATTCGTCGTGCTCCTATGAGAGCCACAACCGACGCAACAAATATATATCAAAGCCTTCAGCCGTCTGGGTCTGGTGCAACCGCCGTAAGCTTTCGCCCAGACTTTGCTTTTGAAGGTTTAAACTCAAGTGGATCAGTACGATTTCATGCAAGGTCAATTAACACAAAGCAACTAACCGATACTAATTCAGGCGACTCCAGTACGACTAAAACAATTCACTATGATTACGCTGGAGTTACAAATGGCCATTCGCTTAGTGGTTTTGGCTTTTTAGGAGATGTAACTGGCTCACGACAAGTTGCAGTTTGGCAAAATCAACGAGGGGTTTGTGACCTTGTTAATTTCAGAGTTGGAAGTTCCTTAATTTCATCTGTTCGACACAACCTTAATGTTGTACCAGAAATTGTAATTTATCGTTGCCAAACTGCCACCTCAAATTGGGGCGTTGCTGGTTCAGTGCTTGGAACAAATAAATTTTTAAATCTTAATAATAACAACGCGCTTGGAACAGCTACAATTTCAGCGAATACTAGCACCCATATTTCTTTGGGTGGAAACGATTTTGGTGGAATTGCAAATCATTCATATTCGGCAATTTGCTTTGCATCCCAATCAGGAGTTTCAAAAGTTGGAACATTCAGTCACACAACTGGATCAACAACTTCTGTTAGTGTTAATGGGTTTACCAGCGGAGTTAGATTTTTAATGTTAAAAAGGACTGATGGAACTGGCAATTGGTACTGGTTTAATTCTGCCGTTGGAATTGCTTCTGGTGGCGAAAGCTATAAATTATTTGACTTATCACAGTCTCTTGCATCTGCCGATCTAATTGATAACGGAACAGACACTTTTATTGCGCAATCAGATTTAGCAACTGGCGATTATTTTTTTATAGCAATGGCATAAGAGGAAAAAATGACAGAATATTACAGTCCAACAAAAAAAGTTTCAAAAACGGTTGAACAAATAAAATCTGAAAATAAAAATATCGGATTTCCTGGAGTTATAAACAATGAATGTTTGGAGCCTTTAGGTTACTTTCCTGTTTTTTCTTCTGCTATTCCAACGCTCACTGACACTACAAAAGTTGTGGCTCGAAACGGAGTTGAATTAAAAGATGGTAAATATGTTGAAGTTTGGGATGAACAGGACAGGCATTCTGGTAGTGATAAATCAACAAAAGATGCGGAGTATACAACGGCTTTAAATGTGGGTCTGGCATCGAACGCCCGGAGCGAAAGAGATCGCCTTTTGCTGGAAACGGATTGGTGGGCCTTGAGCGAAAATTCTGCTTCTTATTCTGATGCGCGAAAAAAATATCGAGCCGATTTAAGAGCTCTAACTGAGCAAGCTGACTTTCCAATTAAAGTAACATATCCAACAAAGCCGAGTTAAAATATGGGTTTAATTCCACTTACAATTCCGCCAGGTGTTTATAAAAATGGCACAGATTATATGGCTAAAGGCCGTTGGCTCGATGCAAATTTAATACGTTGGCACGATGATGTCTTACAGCCTATTGGCGGTTGGCGCATCAAAAGTGCAACGGCTTCGGCCCAGCCAATTCGAGGCTTATGGGCTTGGAAAGATAATAGTAATAACCGATATATCGGGGCTGGATCACACAACAAATTGTATGCTTATACTTCGGCCGGAACACAATATGATATTACGCCGGCTGGCTTTACATCTGGCCGGGCCGACGCAATAGTTGCAATTGGGTACGGATCTTTGACTTACGGCGATTATCCTTATGGAGATCCCCGGCCGGACAATGGAACAGTATTGGAAGCAACAACGTGGACGCTCGACAATTGGGGAGAGACTTTGGTTGGCTGTTCAACATCAGACGGTAAGATATATACTTGGGCGCTTAATACATCAAACGTAGCCACTATTATTGCAA
>ERZ1047821.894-NODE-894-length-20000-cov-6.406217_pt1 | contig 20000 bp, 17 predicted proteins | sample MGYA00383096_ERZ1047821 | MGnify/ENA primary metagenome ERZ1047821 (study PRJEB29581, sample SAMEA5548366) | metagenome | biome: marine; feature: coastal; material: water | depth 25 m | study: Short-term variability in the microbial, nano- and picoplankton... | reverse complement strand
ATTGGAGACTTTTTGACCGGTGAAGGAAGTTCTGGACTTGGACGGTTTTCTGTGCCTTTGGTGCTTGGCCTTTCATTGGGTGGAAGCATGGCACTGCTTGCCTTCCAAACGCCAAAAACTCAACAGCGCATCAAACTTGGATTCATCATCACGCTCATCGTGATGCTCATTGGACGCTTGGTGGTTTCATGGGGCTTCGGCATGTTGACATCGTTTGACCTCCGCCTGCCCGACCAAAGTGAACTTTCCACTTTGGAGTGGCCTTTGCTGATGATCCTCTCGCTAATGATTCTCTTCATGTACCTCTTACCGGTCATTATGGGCACACGTGGAATTTGGGGGCTCTCCCGCCGTTCAATTGCTTGGTCGATTGGTTTTACACTGTTGTTCCTCGGAATCCACGCCATCCTTGCTTTCCCGCTCATCAATGGACAGTTAGGCTCGTATGGTGACGCTCTGACCACTGTTGAAACTCAATTCACCGATCCGACAATCGGTCTGTTTGGGTTGATGCTCGTCACCAAGGAACAATTTGCGCTGATCATGATCGCAGTGCTCATCATGGTGTTCCAAGAATCCTCATACGGCGTCATTCGATACTTGGAGTACGCCTATCGACTCCCAGAATCATGCAAGCGTGACCCCGAATATGTACGCCAGATGGACAATGTGCTAAACACACACCTCAAGCATACCTTTGGATTCCTCGGCCTTACTGGCGTTGCTACAATGGTGGCGCTCGGATTCCACAGTGTCTTGCTTGACCTTGTCGAAGGTTCGACAGGAAGTCAATGGGCGGGGCAAGTTTCAGAATCGATTGAATTATCGCTGACCTACGGACTTGTCATTTCTGCATTGATGTTTTTGAGCCTCATGGCACTTTTGAGATTCTTTGTCCCATGGGAGCGGGTATGGGGCTTGATTAACACCATCAGAGGTCAAAACCCAGCTGCGGTTGCAGCGCCCACCAAAGACATCGTGGATTTGTAGACTCAGTTCGAGAGCATCCGTTGCATCAATCGACCAAGGAGTTCACTCGCGAACATTAGAGCGATCGGCAGACCGCACCACCCAGCGGCGAACGAAGCCCAAGAAGGGTCGTCAACAGCTTCCATAACGACCGGCTGAAGCACAAAAAATCCAACGATGGCGAGAACGAAAAACATCCGTTCGACGATCATTGGATACGCTCGTCCACTCGTCTCATCACGAGCCATCAATGTCGTTGCGTCTTCAGACATCCAATCACCTCATAGGTCCAATCCAGAGAGCCTGGCTTCCAAAGCGGCCAACGCAGGGTCGGCCTTCACTTCGACAACGGGTTCCTTCCTGTGCTCCCAAGAAGCATCAAGCTGTGCGAGTTCGGCTTCCAAAGCGGCCCGCTCATCGCTGCCTTCGACATCAGAAGAAACGTCTGGGGCGATCTTTTGCTCGACTGGCTGTGAGGACGGAGTGGGTTCAGGAGTAGTGTCGACTGGTACAGGCATTGCTTCCCAGCCGCCTTCAATCGTTTCGGATTGTGCAGGCACTGCATCGAGCGAGACCGGTACTTCTCCAGCAAGGCTGGATTCCATTGTGATGATCATTTCTTCCTCCACTGGAGTGCGCTGTGCTGCTGGAACAGAGGCTCGCTCATATGGCAGCAAACCATCGCGTTGGAATTCCCATAGCATGCCTCGTGGCACACCGTCAGCAAGGCCAGAGGCATCGAGTTGTGTGATAAGTTCCTCAAGCACACGAGCCGTATCCTCAAGGGCCACTGCTTCGCCTGCATCTCGTTGGTCCGCTTCGAGGTAGATGTCATCCAGTGCAACCTGAATCAACTTGCGAGTTGCTTGTGCGATGCTTGGAAGGGCTTCAGGGCGAGTGCAATTGTTGAGAAGGGCTTCGACCTCCTCTGGAGGAGCACCCAAACGAACGAGTTGCTCCAATACATTACGAAGCCTGCGGAGCATTGTGATCGACCGGTCATAATCTTCCAAAAGATGTTCGAGGTCAATCACGACATGGCCAACGGTTTCACCCAATTGGTGCTCTAAGCGTTGCTGGACGGACCAGCGAGCCAGACCACGTACTGCACCAGCAGTCTGTGGAACTTGACGCTCCAACAATGTCATGACTTCGCTCGAAAGAAGATGGCGAGGTGTGGCAGCAACATGGTCAACCGTGGACTGAATCACTTGGAGGCCACGCTCGACAGCACGGTCGAGAAGAGTGACTGAATAGCCCAAAGCACGAGCGTGTTCAAGACGCTCAAGAACAGGTCCAAGGCCATCAAAGGTGGCAGCGTCGTCCAACAGAGCCTGGGCAAGCGGTTCTTCTGCAAGCCGTGCACGAAGGCGTTCTGCCTCCTGAATATCTGCAACTGCTGCTTCATGGGCGTCTGACAAGGCCTCAGCACGCTCGATGAGCGAAGCGAGTTCTGCTTCGGAGTGGCCCCGGCGAGCACCAAGGTCACCAAGTTCTCTCAAGATTTGTCGGCGTTCGTCCATCAGTTCCCGCAACTCTGCTTGCACTTGAGCTTGCCTTGCTTCGTCAGAAGCCAAACGGTTTCGATCTTCTTCGGCCCGCCGACGACTGGCCTTTGCTTCTGCTTCGATTGCACCAAGTTCGCTGGTGTTGGTTTTGATTTTCTCATCGAGTAGGACAACTTCAGCTTGAGCGCGAGCGTGACGCTCCCGTGTTGCAGCAACTTGTTCCTGTAGAACTTGAAGCCGGCGTTCATCATCCTCTGCTTGTTGACGAATGGTTGCAAGTTGTTGACTGTGGGTGTTGAGTTCAGCGTTCAAAGCCGCCTCTTTGAGGGACATGTCTTCGATGGCTGTACGAAGCGTTTCACTGGAAGTTGCGTCACCGAGTGCTTTCGCTAACTCAGCGGCGCGTGTGGAGACTTGATGTTCGAGTTCGTTCACCCGTCGTACCAATCGTTCAGCCCGGTTTTCCGCTTGCTCTGTTGCGGCCTTGGATTGAGCCAATTCAATTTGCATCGAACCAAATTGTCCGTGCGCTTCTTCGAGCGAGGTGGTCGAGGCCGTACGGGTCTCAGTCGCTTCTCTGGCGATGATTTGTGCTGCGTTTGCAGCGGCTTGGGAGGAATCCAAGTGGCTTTGAAGTGCAGCTTTTTCTTTCTCCAATTCATCAATTCGGTGGTCTGCAGCCTCAAGTCGACGACGCAAGCCAGCATCGATTGCCAATGGCTGAGAGATTTCTCCAGGCAGTCCACCGCTGACCACATCAACGGTCTCGGAGAAAGTGGCTGTTGCTCGACTCTTCCGAAGTTGTTCCATCCCTATTTCAAACCCGAACAAATCGGTGAGTTTCCCCTTCAAGGTTGCACGACGACTCTCAGAGCGCGTACGGAGCGTGACCAAAAGATCATGGAAATCATCGAGCATGAATTCCTCAACGTTTCCTGATTCACGGGAAATGATGCTTCCTGCTGGAAGGCGGTGAAGTTTGAGCACGCGGGTTGAATCGGTGAACGTTAGCATGGCCTCTTCGAGTGATTGTCCATCTGGAGCGGACACACCAACAGGGATACCACGGGCCAAGAGCACAGAAACGGCAGTTGAGGACTGCCCAGATTGTAAATGCCCATTCACTTGTTCTTTGACACCTGCTGCCAACATTGAGAGGATGGCATCAGGTCCGCCACGACCTTCACGGAGCACAAATCCTTCAGGAATCGGGCCGCCTGTCGCCCCGATTGCCCCTACTTCTCCATCAAGAACTGCTGCAACAGCGGAAATCAAACGGGCGTGGTTTGTGTTCGCTTCAGTCCAAACACCTAACGAAACATCACCGGCTTTTGCAAGCAGCAAGGAACCGTCTTCATGGTGCATGGTCCAATGACTTCCGTTCGAGAGGCCTTCTTCATCGAGCACACTGATGCTCATTGCTTCGAGGGTTGAGTGGATTTCTTGCGCCAACACCTCTGGGGTGTTCGGCAAGTCGCCAACGCTGTCAATGAGCATGCCTTGGTCAATGGCGACAGCTCCACGTACGGTGTCATGCTCGACAACAGTCCGAAGAACCGAAGATAAATCACGTGCCAAAAGCCGCAGCACAGCGTCACCGCGTGGGAGAAGCCCTTGTCGGTCCGATGGATGTTCAAACGCCTCAGGAAGGGCTTCGGCAACGCTACCAAGGCCGGAGAGGGAGTATTCGCCAGCAATGAATCGGCAATGCTCTTTTCCTTCAAGTTCCTCAAGACGGAGCCGTGCTTCTTTTCCGGCAAGCAGAAGTTTTCCTTTGCCTGATTCGGCAACCCATGCGACAATGCGCCCTGCACGAACGAGGCGATGTCCCGCGGGGGTTTTCCTCCGTCCAATCCAAGTGCTGATGACACCGTAATCGAATGATTGAATCGAACCGGATTCGACTGAGATGGCGCCTTCAACTGGGTTTCCGTGTGGTAGTGTAAACATTTCATCAACTCACTGGGGGGTAGTGGCAAGGATCCTTCGATCCCGGTCAAGAGCGTGACGCCAGCGTGCCAAACGGCCACCAGCGCCAGACAAGGCGACAATTCGTGTTGGGGAGGCTACGTCGATCATGGTGCGGGTTTCCCCCTCACACCAAACTTCGTAGATTGATCCCAAACCAAGGGCATCCGCTGATTCCAGAGCAGCAGAAAGAACCTCCACTGCGTGCTGAACTGGAGGCATTGTACCTTCCTCTCCAACGCTCGCCAGAATCTGCCCGCTGTCGTCGATGAGCATGGCCTGTTGAACGCCTTCTAGGCGATACAATCCGGCCAGCGCACGTTGTAACATAGATGCTCAATCCTTCTGTCAGCGTTGTGGGCTTCAAGAACCTTTGTGCTTCCATCCCCCTAAAGGGGGATTTGAAGACCCAAATTAATTTCCCAACTGGACTTCACTGGAAATACCTCGCGGAAGACCTGTCGCGTCCCCATTTCCGCGCCCCAAGGGGCTTCCAAATCCAGGCCTTATGCACCCCTTTTTGAGATCAATGAGGGAATATAGGTTCAATTTTTCCAATTGAAAAATCAAATTTTCAATTGTGATATTCGAAATGATATCATTTCCTCGAAAGCAACTCAGAAGCGGGGGCTTGAAACGATAATGACCCTCCCGCAGAACATGGCAGGGTCGCACTCACCCGGGTTTGAAGTCCCACAGTGCGATAGTTGTTCGCGCCCAGCAGTGCTCGAACAGGCTTACTCCGGCCGAATTCTGTGCAATGAGCACATGGCGAAGTCTGTTCGTAAGAAAATTGCAAAGGAATTACGCCAGCAACTGGTGCTACCAAAAGACCGAGATACAACCATTTTTGTCGCCATTTCTGGAGGAAAGGATTCCGCTGTCTTGCTCGACAGCATTGTCGATCTCATCGGCGCACGTCCTGATGTTCGAATCGTTGCAGGCACCGTGGATGAAGGAATAGAAGGGTACCGCCCGCCATCCCTCACATGCGCTCAAGAGTTGTGCGATCGACTCGGTGTCGAATTCATCACTGTGTCATACCCTGAATTGAGTTTCAAGGAAATGGATGAGGTTGCAAGCCGGATCCCCGGCCTCTTAGAAACAAACCCAAGCGCACCACGCCTCCCATGCTCCTATTGCGGCGTGTTCCGCCGCCAAGGCATCAATCACCTTGCCGATCGCATCGGCGCAGACATCATCGCACTTGGGCACAACCTCGACGACATGGCTCAAACTGTCTTGATGAACATGACCAATGGCGACCTTGACCGAACCCTCCGTTTAGCCCCACACACGACAACTGTGGTCGAAGGGATGGCTCCACGAATCGTGCCCCTCCGGTGGATTCCTGAGCAGGAAGTCCACCTCTACGCACTCCACCGAGACTTACCCCTCCACCATGAGGAGTGCCCGCACGCCCAAGGTGCGCTTCGCTGGAGGCATCGCGAGATGGTGGCTCAAATGGAAGCAGATTCACCAGGTACTCGTCATGGACTGCTGCGCATGGCTGACAACATCAAGGCCCTCAGAAACCGAAGTCCGGACGATGCTCCAAGTTTGGCACCGCCGACCCCTTGCCCAAAATGCGGCGCTATGACATCAGGTAGTCAATGCAAAGCATGTGACTTCCGAGCTTTGCTCAACGACTGATCAAAGTGCGTTCTTGACCAAGTCATCCAGATCTTGCGGGCGGCCGCAATAGTGGCAGCGAAGATGCAAAGGATCTCTGCTCACGACTCGGAGGCGGTGAGCAAGTGGTTCACGGGCGTTGGTGGTGATGCAGTTTGAGAACGTGCACCGCACCACATTGACGACTTCTTCACCAAGGTTGATGGAGAGTTTTTCTGCAACAACGTACGCACGGATAATCGCCACATGTGCGTCCGGTGCAACGAGGGCCAAGCGATCTAACTCACTCTGGGTGAGTTCTCGATCCTCAACTTTGATGATGTCTTTCGATCCCAGTTTTTTCGACGGGACGTTCATCACGAGCGAAACTGGTACTGAGGTCTCGCCCGCAATGCCGAGCATTTCGAGGACACGAAGCGCCTGGCCGGATGGCACGTGATCAATCACGGTACCGTTTCGAATGGCTGTGACCCGGCGCATGCTTTGTTCGTTCGACATCAGAGTGCACCTCCTTGAGCGTTTACATCAGCGGGAACGGTCACGCCGAGCAACCGGCAAAGAAGTGCCATGCGTGCCACAACTCCATTGAACGCTTGTTCGAAGTAGCGTGCGTGGCGGGTTTCATCAACAGATGGGTGAATTTCATCGACTCGAGGAAGCGGATGCATGATGATCATGTCACCTTTCACATCACCGAGGTGCTTGGCGTGGAGCTTGTAGGCCCCAGCACAGCGAGCGTATTCATCTTCATCGGCAAACCGTTCTTTTTGGATTCGAGTCATGTAGACGACATCTGCGCCTTCAATTGAGCCGTAGAGGTCTTCGGTTTCGGTGACGGTTGCGCCATGCTTACGAAGATCAGAAACGATTTCCGCAGGCATCTGCAAGAGGGTTGGGCTTGCAAAAATTAATTCGCACCCGAAGCGGGTTAGAGCGTGAGAAAGGGAGTGAACGGTTCGCCCATAGCGGAGATCGCCAGCCAGCACAACCTTGAGGCCATCGAGTCGTCCGTGTGCCTGGCGGATGGTGAACAGGTCGAGCATGGTTTGAGTTGGGTGGTTTCCAGCACCGTCACCGCCGTTAAGAATTGGGACACGTGCTGCATCTTGAGCGTATTGCGCCGCACCTTGCCGGGGGTGACGCATGGCGATGATGTCTGTGTAGCCGTCGACCATTTGGATGGTGTCGAAGAGCGTTTCACCTTTGACCACAGAAGATGTCTTGACATCGCCGAGGTTGATGACATCGCCTCCAAGGCGCTTCATTGCTGTCTCGAAAGACATACGAGTTCTTGTGCTTGGTTCGAAGAACAAGTTCCCCATAATTCTACCCTGAAGAAGCGGGAGATACAACTCTCCTCGTGCAACCGGAAGAAGGCGTTCTGCGTCGTCTAATATGCTGAGGATTTCCTCATTTGTCAAATCGTCCATTGTAATGAGACCCGTCATAGTCACTCCTCACTCCTAAGAAGGCGGTGGACGACACCCATGAACATTCCCGTCCTATTGATTGAGATGAGAATACAAAAAGCGGTCGAAAACAGACGTCTTCAACAAGCCAACAGGACCGGACAAAAGAGCGGAGTGATTATCACTGTGCGCATAAAGTCGCTAACATGATGGACGCTTGGGCTGATGTAGAAACGGCGATACAGTCCGCCATCAAACAGCGGCAGCAACGTCTTGAGCGACTCACAAGCGTGTCTGCACTCATCCTGTTAGCCGGTGCATTGTGGTTGATGTGGCCAAATCTAAACGCTGCCATCAAGGGCGAATCTGGACTGCTCAAAGGCCTTGGGTTCCCCCTTGTGATCATCATTTGGGGGTTGATCATTCAAGATCTCACTGTCGACCAACCGCGAGCCCGAACAAGAGTTGGCTCCGCAGCGAGTGTGACGTGGCCCGTGCTTTTGATGGCAGCCAGCCAATCATTGGACCCTTCTGACCACAACATGGTTGCCGGAAGCGCCCTGTTAGCATTGGTAAGCATGGTTTGCTTGAATGCATCAAGATTCATTCTCCAAGGTGGTCTCGATGTCCTCAGATGGCGAGCCATTATGACCGGACTTGGAACCGTTGTCGCGTTCTCACTGTTTGCTGGTGCAACGCCTGAATCGATGACCTATGAGTGGCTCGCTGCTGTGAGCACCCTCGCCATCGCCACGGCGCTGACTGGCTACATTTGGTTCGTAGGTGACGATCAACGCCCGCAGCGAAAGCAATTCAGCCGCCGCCTTGATGCAATGGAGGTTCGGTTGCTTGAACTCAAAGCCCAAGGTGCGGCTGTCGACCAAGCCTCAAGCCTGATTATGACTGCCAAAGAAGAAGGCCACGTCGACCCTGAACATGGCATGGAACTTCTGGATGAGGCCGAAGACAACATTGAACGTTCCCTCTCCCTCTCCGGCGATGTCGAAGCGATCCGGGCTGATGCTTTGGCCGCCATGGACCAAGCAGAAACAATTGCACCGACTGCAAAGCGACCTCGAAAGTCCTTCGAAATGGGTGAACGAGAAGTGAAACTCGGCTCGTTGCGAGAAGGTGAGATGCTCTTCAGAACTTCGAAGAAGTATGCAAATGAAATCATCGAATGGTGGGGCGTTGCAGAAAAAGCAATTGCAGAAGCCGGAAGGCAACTGCAGGACAAAAAAGGCGATGGAGTCAGCCACCTCAAGGAGATGCTGAGCGATGCAAGGAAAAAACTCGCTGCTGAAGCACCCAAAAAAGCGTATGAATTTGCTGTCGTGATACCTGCACAACTTGCAGCCGATGACGGTGCGCTTGGCAAGGCTGCCGAATCTCTCAAAGAGGCACATCGCCAACTCAAGCAAACCGACGGACTGGATACGAAAGCCATGGTGGAGCGTTTGGAACAAGCTGAGGAAGCATTAGAGGCAGGGAATGCTGGCCAAGCGATTGGACTTGCTGATGGTGTGGTTCGCTCAATCCAAACAGAACGAGAAGCGATGGACACCGTTCAAAGGGCGCTTCGACAACGCAAGAAGTTGGTCGCACAGTACGAGGCCCGTGACGATCGCGAAGCATGGGATGCACGCATGGAAACCATCGAAAAGGCAGCTGATGAACAACGCTGGAGTGAAGCCTCATCCTTGCTTGCTTCAATGAATCAGGACCTCGACAAGGAAGGCAAAGCCAGCGAAGAGGCCCTTGAATTGTACGATTTCGTGATGGATGAATGGCGAGTCCTTCGCAACCAATGTGAGGCTGCAAGGATTGCAGTAGATGATGAAGATCGTCGGACCACAGAACAATCAGTGGCCCTTGCAGAGGAAGCGTTAGTCGTTGGCCGTATCGAGGATTGCCTCGAGCAGTTAGGAGCTGCTGATGCGGCAATGGAACGCTTGCGACGTCGAATTTGAAATCACAACTCGAGCAAGCCTTTGCTTCGAATGGACTTCATTTCAAGACCACCGGGGAAGCCCAGGTCAACGGGCATACCGCCAATGGTGACAATGAGTCCAGTCAAGTGCAAGTAGAGGCAAGGAGGGAGGGCTGCTTGATCGACCTTCGAGAGCATCTTCCATCCGTTGACGCCCTTCTTCGCTGCGATGACCAATTCATTCCCCGGCCCATGAGCAATCCAAGCGTTTGCTGCCCAAGCATGTTGCCGTTGAGATTTCTTTGGGAAGGTCGGAGGTGGTGAGACAACATGCGTGTTTGCCCACACATCCAGTACATTCAACCCAGACTCAGTAGCCCATTCCATGTCGGTCATTTCACTCGAGGTCAATGGGGTGAGGCCAGAACGGGAAAGATGCCCGAGCAACGCCCTTAGGTGAGGGTGGCGACCATGGGTTTCAGCCAATTCTTCAGCCATCATCACCGCAGTGTTGACACGCCCTCCATCAAGGTGCAGCAAGCATCGAACGACTTCACCATGAACCCAGGATTCAATTGAATGATCTTTGATGAAACGCTCAAGCAAATCCAGAGCATCTTCACTTCGTTGTGCTAAGCGCATTCTTGCGAGGTCGCCAAGCAAGAACAATCGCCCAGCAGGGGTGTTGAGCCCCTTGAGGTCGGAACGGGCGATGTTCGCCTCAAACCTTTCAACAAGATCGATGTTTCTTCGAGTGATGCTGTCCATGGTGAGCAATGGTTTGTGGCGGTCATCCAACGGGCGGCCTTTTGGCTTCAAAAGTGAGGCGACCCATTGAAGTCGCGTGCTCTCTATGTCATCGTCTGGAAGGAGGTTCAAGCGAGGCTTGGCTTCTGGCAAATCGCGTTGTGCGAGGCTGGCAGCAGTGAGGGTGAGGCGTGCTAGTTCTGCCTCTTTCCCGCCACGGAGCGCCAACAGTGAAACCGCTTGTTCTTCGGCCTCGTTCCATCGGCCAAAGCCTGAGTAAAGCGTCATGATGGCACCTGTTTTTCGGCCCAAGGCAAGGCCGTCGAGTTCCTCTCCATGCCCCTTCAGAACGCCATCAAGTTGACCCAGTGCTTTCACCCACTCGTCATTGGCAATCAATGTCGAAAGAGGTTGTTTCTTGAGGTAAATCATGTCTTCCATTTCAGAAAAACGCGCCCGGTTGCCCTCAACGGCAGCATCGAAGGTAATGTCTTCCAGTCGAGAACCCACTCGTAGAGATTTGACCCATATGGTCAGGAAGGCGACTTGACCGCCAGAAGAAAGCATCCAGGTTAACTCTTCCAACCCATCTTTTGTCAGAACACTGCACACTGTTGATTCCCAAGAACCACACTGTGCTTGTTGAGGTAGGAAACTCGAATCCCAAAAGGTGATCATACCAAGGGCCAAAAGCAGCATCGATTGACCGGCAAAACCTGTGAAACAGAAATTCAGTACCTTGGCTTGTTGAGACCTCTCAGCCCTAAGCAAGCGGCTATCAGCGAGTTTTATGCCCCCCGCACCCGATACATCCTGAACATCGAGGAACAATATTCGTGCCACCTCGTAAACAAAAAGAAACCCGATAATCGCCACGTTCAGGAGTAAAAAGAGCAACACGGAAGACACAATCGGAACCCGAATCCCTTCAACAGGGATGAATGAAAAGAGCTCAATCAGTGCGAAACCGAGCACACCACCCTCTTCCATGAAGGTGGTTTGTGGACGGTACTCAGGCAGGCCAATCACTCGGTCGGAGTGAATCAGCAGGTTTGGGTCCATGAGAAGCACCAAGAGGGACACAAAGGTGTTGAACGCCACAAAGGGCATGGCGATGAGGTTGAAGTTGACAATTTGCGCAACAGCCTGTTGACGTGCATTTGGCGTGTGGTTGTGGAAGGGCGATGGCTCGCCACCTGCAATCTTCTTCGATGACTGACGAAGCGCTCGCCACGAGGAACCAAGAATGCGCCCATAAGCCAACACCGATGGCGAAAACATGGCAAAGGCTGCGATGCTAAACCGACGGTTGTCTGGAACATCTAACAAGCCTAAGGCGATGTATAACATGGCCACGAGCGCCATCCAGAAGCCAAGGAGCACCACGTAACTGTAACTTCGAAGCGTGCTTGAATCCTGTAATGATGCACGATCTTGTCCAATTGGTTTGATGACTTGTGCTCCTAAAGAAGAACCACTTGAAACCAATGCTGGAAGCGCAATGAACATCAAACCAATCGCCAATGAAGGTGCATGGTAGCCATCTGCCAACGCAAAGCGAGCCATCAAAAATTCGAACAGGAGAATCAAGACACCGACAAGCGCAAACAGATAGGTCGTCACACCAAACCGCATCCCCGGTAACCGCAACAACGCCTTCGCATCTTCTGTGCTGTACGTCACTCGGTGAACTTCATACCGTAACTCACCGGTCTCAAAAGCGACTTGGAGGCCTTGCAGTTGCCTTGGAACAACGGTGCGCCAAAAGAACCACGCCGTCGACGCTGCGAGCAACATTGGCACCACTGCTGCGAGTGAAAACCCGTCAACAATCTCTGGTGCGACCATGCAAATCACCTCGCTTACTCTTCAGGTTCAACGACGACAAGTGAGGGTTGAGCCACCTTGGTGTCGATTTCCTCGCGAATGGCTGCGATGAAATCATCAAGACCCATGCCGCTGATTTGGTCACCATTTCGAGCCCGTAGGCTTACGGTTCGACCTTCCGATTCACCATCGCCGACAATGACCATGTAGGCCGGTTGGAGCTTGCGGTGGTTTCTGATTTTCTTTCCGACGGTGTCATCTCCATCATCAACGAGGACACGAATCTCATGCGCCTTCAGTGCTTCAGCAACTTCACTGGCGTAGGCCTTGTGTTTCTCTGAAATGGTGATGATGTGAACTTGAGTGGGTGTGAGCCATGTTGGGAATTTCCCAGCAAAGTGTTCGATCAGGACACCACAAAAGCGTTCCATTGAACCGAAGGGGGCTCGATGAATCATGACTGGGCGGTGAATCTCTCCATCGCTGCCTTTGTATTCCAACCCAAAACGTTCCGGGAGGTTGTAATCGACTTGAACGGTGCCAAGTTGCCATTCCCTACCGATGACGTCCTTGACCACGAAGTCGATTTTAGGACCGTAAAAGGCAGCCTCTCCTTGTTCTTCCGACCAGTTCACACCGAGGGATTGAGCCGCTGCTCTGCATGCTTCCTCGGCCTTGTCCCACCCTTCGGATTCACCGACGTACTTGTCCGAGTCAGCATCTCGCAGGCCAACGCGAACCCGATAGTCTGTCATGCCAAGTTTCTCGAAGATGATTTGCACCAATTCGATGCATCCGAGCACTTCTTGGGCAATCTGATCTTCTGTGACGAACAAGTGAGCGTCGTCTTGAGTGAACCCTCGAACTCGAGTCAGCCCTGAGATTTCTCCAGATTGCTCCCAGCGATAAACGGTACCGAATTCGGCCAAACGGAGTGGCAAGTCACGGTATGAACGCTGTTGAGAGGCGTAAATTTTGACGTGATGTGGGCAATTCATTGGTTTGAGCATATAGCCGTCAATGTCGCCTAATTTCATCAAATTCGACAATTCGCCACATGTGCAGCCTTCGTCAGCGAGTTTCTTCATCAAATCCCGTTCAACCAACGGCGGGTATTGGGAATCTTGGTAGTAAGGGAAGTGGCCAGAAGTTCTGTACAAGTCCAATTTCCCAACGTGCGGCGTGAACACCTGCGAGTAGCCTTGGCGTCGGAGGTGGAACGAGATGAAGTCCTGAAGTTCCTGTCGGATGATGGCGCCTCTTGGTGTCCAAAGAATCAAGCCTTGGCCAACTTCTTCATCGATGTGAAACAACTTCAGGTCCTTTCCGAGTTTTCTGTGATCTCGCTTCTTTGCTTCCTCAAGTCGAGTGAGTGTGGCCCGCAAGGCTTCTTTTGATGGTTCCACAATTCCGTAAATTCGAACCAATTGTTCCCGGTCTTGATCGCCCCTCCAGTAGGCAGAGGAAACGCTGGTGAGTTTGACATGCATCAGACGAGAGGTGTTTGGTACGTGTGGGCCAAGGCACAAATCGTACCACTCATCTTGCTTGTAGATGGTTGAGCCGCCGCCATCCTCAATCTTGTCGTTGATGATTTCAAGCTTGTATGGATTGTCGGCGAAGTGATCTTGTAATTCTGATTCTGAAAGTTCAACGCGCTCCACTGTGAAGTTCTTGCGAGCAAGTTCTTGCATCTTCTTTTGAATTGGTTTGAGATCGGATTCTGTGATTGCTTCCATGGCAAAATCGTAGTAGAAACCGCGGTCAATGGCTGGGCCAATCGTCGGCTTTGCACCAGGGTAGAGAGCGGTGACTGCCTGTGCCAAAAGGTGGGCTGCGCTGTGTCGAAGGATATGGATGCCCTCATCAGAGGTAGAAAGGATGCCTTCGACGGAGCAGTTTTCTTCGAGTGGCGTCGACATGTCGCATTCAGCGCCATCCACACGCGCTGCTAAGCACCCGTGTTTTCGCCCAAGTGCGTCCGTGATGACTTCTGCACAGGTGATGCCTGAGGCGTATTCATTGACCGTTCCGTCTGGCAGGGTGACGTTGATGAGTGGCATAGTAAGTGCTCCTACAACCCCTACGGGGTTGCTTCTCCCTCATCAAACCACCACTCTTTTTCGCAACCAGAAGGCGACCGTGGGTCCTCAGCGCGCAATCCGTTACCAAGGGAATTTCAAATTCCAGTAAATGCAGTCAAAAAGAATGCACTGAATGCCAAGCAAAACCGATCCAACGAGCATGGCGCCTCCGCCCGGAACATCGTCTTGCCAAGCCGAATAGCCAAGCAAACCCATCATAATGTTGCCAATTGAGGCAAGGACCAAAACGCCCACAACGAGGATTGGCGTCCAGCTGTAGTTGTTTTCAAGGTGGTAAATGGTGGCCTCAAGCCATAGAGCACTTGGAATGACGACCAAGGCAAAGGCCAACAGAAGTCGCCCACCACCGTGACCATCCGATTCACCCCAAGGCCAACGTAATTCGGCAATGACGCTCGCATCGTTTTGGTAGAGAATGATCCACCAATACATCAAGAATCCAAACGCTGCCGAAAACATAAACGGAACGATAAATTTGGCTTGTGACCAAGGAATTCCGCCCCACAGTGCGTCCTTATCGGAAGCATGCGAAAGGCCGTAGAGATACGAAACAAGCACAAGGGTTCCGAAGATGTAGACAAAGATGCGGAGCATTTGTCGAGAGACTTCCATAGACTCCCTAAGAGCGTTTGACTGATAAGCACCTGTATGAAATTACCATTCAACATCGAATTCGTCGCCAATGGAGGTCGAAGCCTGTTCCAGTACAGGCGAGGGTGAGGAGGGCATCACTTCTTCAGCAGCAGGCTCTTCTTTTGCGTGAACCGGAGTCGCGACTACAAATTCCTCTCGTTGCTCAACAGCCTCGTATTTTTTGTTGTACTCGATGGGATGCTGCTCCGTTGGGAGCGGTTGACCGTCTTCGTCAGATGAAGGGGGTGCGACTTCGGAGAGATTGGCCTCACCAATTTTTAGTTCGGAGAACCCTTTTGCTAATGCGTCCTCAAGGGAGGGGGGTTGCTTTGGACGGCGCCTCATGTTGATGTCAGTGGAGACCTCACACATCAATGCTCGCACTTCGTGAGGGCTTATTCTTCGCTTTCTTGAGATTCAGCGCCTTCGTCAAAGGAGATTTCAGGCAAGAAAGAAAGGATGGTTCCAAGAATGCCCGCAACGAGCACGTATTCCCATGCAGCACCGGTGTTAATCGCTGGTTCGAGGGCTTCTGTGCAGAATTCAAGCATGTTGGATGCAGAGGCGTTGTAGGCATCCCAATCGAAGTCACCACCCCACACGTCAACTTGCGTGGTGATCATCTTGAAGAGGCCGACTGCGGCACTGAGGGCCGCTCCCAACCGCATCCAGAGGATTCGCCTGAACGATTGGGAGGACCACCAAATTTTGGCTGAAACGAACGTGACAAGCAGGCACCAATAGACGCCGTTGTAGAAGATATCGAGGGCATAATGCCCGTGCATGGGGCCATCAGTGTTCCAAGGAACGCTCCCAATTCGAATGCAAGAAAACGCTCCGATTAAACCTGGAAATACTGCCAAGTGGTTGATGCCTTGCCACAGTTTGGAGTGCCCTTTTTCGGTGAGGCGTGCCATGTTCATTGAATGCAATTCCATCACGATCCAAAACACCAGAAATCCACTTGCAAAGGTCCCCACTGTGAAAATCGTATCACCCGGCTCGTACAAATCGAAATCCGAAATGTAAGGAAGCCAAGCCCTGCAGCCGTTCATGATCCACGTTGCGTAGCCTAAAATCAACCACGCACTTGTCACCATGACCATTGTAAGGACAGCAAGACGGCGCCTTGGCATGTGGTCCATGGGAACAAGCCAAATGCGGTGTCTTTTGAGGCCATCGACCGTTCGCCTTCCGCACAGGCCTTCTTGAAGGAGAAGCCACAGCGTGGCCCATGCGAATCGGTCTTGTTGTCAATCCAGACGCCGGTCTCGGTGGCCGTCTTGGGTTCAAAGGCAGCGATGGTCGAGCGGCCGAAGCACGGGCAGCTGGTGCGGAAGACCGCGCAGGACCACGAATGGCACAAGCACTTGATTCACTTCAAACTCTTCTCCAAGGTTCACTCAACAGAACCGAAGCACGCGTAACCCTCGTCGGCTGGGATGGACGAATGGGCGGTTCATGGGTGAACAGTGGGGGCACGCATCTCACGTTCGAACCCATTGGCACCACCCCTGAGGCAACAAGCGATGAAGATACGTTGTCGCTTGTGAGAAACCTCGTTGATGCGAAGGTTGAGGCCATCGTCTACGCAGGTGGCGACGGAACAACACGAGATATTGTCAAGGCCTTGGAGGAAATTGGTACCGAGGCTCAAGAAATTCCACTCGTTGGCGTACCCGGCGGCGTTAAGATGCACTCAGGATGCTTTGCGACCACGCCAAAAGCAGCGGCTGAGGTCGTCCTGGCATTCATTCTCGGCGACCTTCGTTGTGCCATTACAGAAGTGATGGACCTCGATGAAGACGTCTACCAGCAAGGCGTTTGGAAGGTGAGAATGTATGGAGAGGCATGGACACCATCGAGCCCTCGGTTCATGCAAGGTGCGAAGGAACAAGTCGAGCGATCGAGTGAAGTCGACACCATCGAAGGCCTAGCAAATCACGTTCAAACATTGCTCGATGACCAACCTGATTTGATGATTGTGTGGGGCAGCGGTGGCACATTGCGTCGCATTGGCCAACATGTCGAGGTCGAACTCACCCTCTTGGGCATCGACGTCCAAGGGCCCGAAGAAAACGGAGCACGAGCGCTTCATGGAGATCTCAATGAACAACAGCTGATCGAAGTCTTATCCAAGCACGTCAATAGAGACGGTGCGCCACGCCCACGCCTTCTTCTTCTCTCACCGATGGGTGGACAAGGGTTCTTAATCGGAAGAGGAAACCTCCAATTGTCACCAAATGTGCTGCGAATCATCGGAAAAGACAACATTCTCGGTGTTGCAACACCAGCCAAACTCATTGGGTTGAGTGCCGTTCGAATCGACACTGGCGACAGTGCACTGGATGAGGAATTCCAAGTCAAACGATTCATCAAAATTCTACAAGGCTTCAGAACCACTCGATTGATTCGAATCGAAGAAGCCTAGTCTGCATCATGCCAACACGATTAAAAAATTAACAAGGAAGGATTCACGAAACTGTGGCCATCACTTTTGGTTCTCGTTGGGTATTCTGCCTCATTCTATTTCCTTTCACTGACTCTTGAGAGCATTCCAATTGGCGTGGTGTACGCAATTTGGTCGGGCGTAGGAGTTGCAGCCATCACTTTTGTTTCGATCTTTTTCTTCGACCAAAAAATCGACAACGCAGGATTGGTTGGTATTGCCCTCATCGTCGCTGGCGTGATGGTGCTCCGATTGTTTAGCGAGAGCAGCGTCGATGGTTGACTCGTATCATTATTCGCAAAGCTGAGTTTCCAGAAACGCTCGAGCCCGTGCCAGCGCATCCTCACGAGCAACAGGGTCGCCCTTCACATGCGCCCCTCGATTGCGCAAGATTCGTATGACCCAACGACGTTGCCAACGCTGATTCAAGGGCAAGCGTATGCCGAGGAACAATTCACCCGACATGTGGCCCTTCGTATTGATTCGAACCGTTCTTTTCTTCAATCGTACGGCCTTTGGAAGCCACGTGAATTCTTTCTCACTGTCGAAGGAGTGATGTGCATTTGGATACGTGTGAAGGGTGACATTGGGTAACTGAGGCAAAAGGTCCTCGACCAAGTGAAGCGGGGTCCAGTCATCCGATTCTCCATGAAGGATCAGCATCGGTGAATTCGACCATCTTTGGATTTTAGGACGCAGGTGAGCTGCAGGGTAAAACGGAAGGTGAGCATCAAAGGGAGTTCCAAGAATCTCGTTGACTGGTGACCATGCAGCATACAGTGCCACGGTGCCCCCAAGGCTCCATCCTGTGATGCCAATCTTTCCAATTCTCGAATCCTGTTCCAACACGGAACGGGTTCGAAACGCATCAACCAACATCATCGCATGGGTGACGGTGAGTTGATCGTCAACAGTCGAATCAACCGCTCTAGCAGCGAAGGAATTCACTTTGCACACCGCTAGCCCAGCCTCGAGCCAACCCTTGATGTGAACCTGGTGATGTTCACCCCATCCCATGCTTCCGTGGAGCGCCATAACGCAACCAAAAGGCCCTTCACCCTCTGGAAGAAAGAGTTCAGACTCAACAGTGGTTTCCGATGTGTGCTCGAAGCCTGTCAAAATGTGGTGAATCTCAAACGGAGACCGTGATTGTACCCGCAGCACCTCAACCATGTGCTTCCCAGGGTGTGCCTCCCTTCAAAGGTGGTTCTCAAGGAGGGACGGAACTTATGGCGCACATGCCAACCGGCACAACATGTTGACCCAAGGTGTCGGATTTTTTGCCGCATTCCTTCTCGCGGCCAACGCCCTCTTCCAACTCGCTCTCACCGCAGGCGTTCGTTGGGGTGACGCAGCGTTCGGAGGCAAGGTCGCTCAGGAGGATGGCTCTCTTCCAACTCGCTATCGCGTGATGAGTCTTGTCTCTGCGGTGGTCATGGGGTTGCTGATCGTAGTCGTCCTATCTGCGAGCGGCGGTGTAAATGACGGTCCAATAGGTGCAGGGTTCGCAACGTGGGTTTGCAAAGGCGCTTCAGTGCTCTTTGCCCTCAACACTGCCGCAAACCTAGCATCAACCAACAAGATTGAGCGTTGGGTGATGGGGTCAGCGACCGCTTTCCTCACAGTTTCATTCGGTTTGATTGGGTGGGTTTTCTAGGTGTTTGGCGCCGCAATTCATGCAGTGTTTGCCTTGTGAGGGCGTCAATTCCCCACATGTCTTGCATGTCATGTAAGCGTGAAGTTCGAGCACGGCCTTTTGTTTGATCATCACCCAAGCGACCCAAGCATAGGCCAGGGTCAGCAGCACAAACAGGCCAACAACGGCACCGGAGCCAAGGGAGAGAAACTGAACACCCAAGGCAAAAGCGAGGAACACACTGGCGGTAAATGCATAGACGGGCCATTCCAAACGCATGGTTAGTCCTCCGGCTGCATGTATTTGATTTGTATTCAGAAAGGCGTCATGTGGCTGTACACATCGGTAGCGTTAGTAGCGACCCACTAAATCCCCTTTGCATTCTAAAGAAAAATACAGTGAGTACTCGGATGAACCCTCGCTACTGTTCCGAATCGGTTAGTCTGAAGAATCTATTGGCCGGGCAAATATTTATCGCTTCAAAATATTTGGATTTAGAAGAGAGGATAACCACATGTTGAGTAAAAAGTACTGGGTGGACCTGAAAGAATACATCTTTGAATCCCCTCCAAAATATCGAATTCTCTGTCTTGTATTCATTTTGCTTGCAAATGTGACAGGAACAAGCCCTTTTCTTTTTTGGATGGGGTTTGAATTTGGACCATTCTTAGAAATATGGACTGCGAGCCTACTCGCAGATATTGTATTTATCATAACTATGACTGTGTGCTTCTTCATTCCTCTTAGGATTGCTGTAAATGCAAAATCAAAGAGTACATATTTTCTATCTCCGATGCTGAATCTAGTTCTAGTTCCCATTGCTTACACCTTTAGTTGGTTCTTTGTATGTATTGGGACCGAATTGGGTCATTATGATGCTTCTCCCATAGATGGAACAATCATCACCTTTCTTGCACCAATTTCTTCTAAAATGGATTTAGATAATATAGGCTTATTGATGTTCGGATATAATGGCGTCATAGCATCTATTATTTTCAGTGCTATAGTCATATTAATCAATGTTCAAATACCTTCTGATGGGCTAAAATCAAAGAGTTAATCTCTAATCTAACCCTTGCAATACCCACGCGTGATATGCCTGTCGCTTCGGTACCCACGCGTGAGTTTCTCACGCAAGGGTATACAGAGGGTTCAATCCCGAATACCGAGAATTCTCTATTTCCATA